>Ga0193742_1000085_pt1 | contig 62973 bp, 53 predicted proteins | sample L2c1metaG_FD_165511 | JGI IMG/M metagenome (GOLD analysis project Ga0193742, IMG submission 165511) | Soil microbial communities from a riparian zone of the East river system, Colorado, United States - L2c1 | ecosystem: Environmental > Terrestrial > Soil > Riparian zone | place: USA: East River... | reverse complement strand
AACAGCTCGACCTGGTCGGTGATCCGGGCACCCGCCGAGTCGACGAGCCAGAACACCGGCAGCTCGTGGTGCAGCGCGTACTCCGTGAGCCGCACGATCTTCTCGACCGTACGGGCCCCCCAGGACCCCGCCTTCACCGTGGGGTCGTTGGCCATCACGCACACCGGCCGGCCGTCGACCCGCCCCACCCCGGTGACGACCCCGTCGGCCGGCAGGTCGTCGGCCGTGTTGTTGGCCAGCAGGGCGTCCTCGGCGAACGACCCCTCGTCGAGCAGCAGCGCCAGCCGGTCGCGCACGAACAGCTTGTTCTGCTTCGCCAGCTTGTCGCCCACCTTGGCGAGGTTGCCGGCGAGCGCGCGCTCCACCCGCTGGGTCAGCTCGCTGGACCCCTCGGGCAACTCGTCGGGACCGAACACCGTCATGCCACCGAGGCTACTTAACCGGTGTGACAGTGAAGCCGAAGGCCTTCACCGGGTTGCTCGACACGGCCGGCCCGGTCCGCGCTAGTAAATGGACGGCAAACAGCCGGCGAGGCGCAGGCGAAGGCAGGACAGGGCATGGGCGGACGGGCAGGCAAGGGTCGTCGCGGGATCGCGGGCGCGCTCGTCGCCGCCCTGGCCGCCGGGCTCACCGGCTGCCTCGTCACGCCGGCCGGCATCGCGGTGACCCCCAACCCGTTCGACTTCGGCCAGGTCACCGTCGGGCAGTCGGTGAACAAGAACCTCACCATCAAGAACACCAACACCAGCGGGTCGATCACACTCGAGTCGATGGGCATGGCCGGCACCGGCGCCGCCATGTACACCGACAGCTTCGACGACGCCTCGTCGCGGGTGCTCGGGGCCGGCCAGACCACGATCGTCGCCATCACCTACTCCCCCACTGCCACCGGCACCCACGACGCCACCCTGCGCATCAACCACAACGCCAGTGGCGCGTTCAGCGTGCCGATCGCGGGCACGGCCGTGGCGGCGCCCCTCGGGGTCCACCCCCTGCAGGCCACGCCCGGCTCCGTCGCCTTCCCCACGACTACCTTGGGGCAGACCGCCAACCACGACGTCGTGCTGACGAACACCGGCACCTCCGGCACGGTCACGGTGAGCTCCACCAGCGTCACCGGCACGGCGGCGGCGATGTTCTCCGACAGCTTCGCCGACCAGCCCGTGGTGCTCGACCCGGGCGAGACCGTCACCCTCACCGCCCGCTTCACACCCACGGCCGCCGGCGCTCGGGCCGCCCAGCTGGTCGTCAGCCACACCGGCACCAACTCGCCCGTGAAGGTGTCGCTCAGCGGCACCGGGCAGACCACCGCCCCGCCCGTGGTGTTGCACCGGGTCAACGCCGGCGGGCCCGCCGTCGTCGGCCAAGCGGGCACCCCGGCATGGGCGGCTGACACCGCCGCCGCCCCGTCGGCCCTCGTCAACGCGGCGGCCACCGGCAACAAGGTGGCGACCAGCACGGCCACCGTCAACATGACCCACCCGTCGGTGCCGGCCGGCACCCCGATGGCACTGCTGCAGAACGAGCGCTACGACGATCCCCCGTCACCCAACCTCGCCTGGGCGTTCCCGGTCACCGCGGGGCTGCCGGTCACGGTGCGCCTGTACCTGGCCGACACCTACCCGTCCACCCAGTCGGTCGGCGCCCGCCTCTACGACGTCGTCGTGGAGGGCAGCGTCGCCCTGCGCGACGTCGACGTCTTCGCCCTCGCCGGCGCCAACAAGGCGATCGTCCTCTCGGTGCCCGCCATGTCCGACGGAACGGTGAACGTCTCGTTCAGCCACGGCGTGCAGAACCCCGCCATCGGCGCGATCGAGGTCGTGACCGCCTCCAACGACGCGCCCCCCACGCTGGCCGCCTCCGGGGGCACCAACTTCGCGTCGGCCACCGTCCGCCAGACCTCCACCCAGAACGTGGTGCTCACCAACGTCGGCACCCTCGGTCCCTTGACGATCACCTCGACGACGATCGGTGGCACCAACGCCAAGATGTTCACCGACCGGTTCGCCGACGGGCAGCCGGTCGTGCTCGCCCCCGGCGGGTCGACCAGCGTGCCGGTCGCGTTCCTCGCCAGCAGCACCGGCACCAAGTCCGCCAACCTCACCGTCAACCACACCGGCACCAACGCACCGCTGGTCGTGCCCCTCGGCGGCACCGCCGGCCCGCCGCCGTCGACGATCCACCCGTCGTTCGGGAAGTCGCAGCTCGCAGGTGTCGCCGGCCTCGGGTTGGCCGCGCCGACGTCGCTGCAGTTCGGCCCCGACGGCCGCCTCTACGTCGCCCAGATGAACGGCACCATCCGGGTGCTCACCGTCGCCCGCACCGGCGAGGACGCGTACGCGGTGACCGCCGCCGAGACCATCGGCCTCGTCGGTGCCCTGCCCAACCGCAACGACGACGGCGTGCCCAACCCCGCGGTCACCGGCCGTCTCGTCACCGGGCTGCTGGTCACCGGGACGGCGGCCAACCCGGTGGTCTACGTCAACTCGTCGGACCCGCGCATCGGTGCCGGCTCCGACGGCGGCCCCGCCGGCAACGACCTGAACCTCGACACCAACTCCGGCATCGTGTCGCGCCTGCAGCGCAGCGGCAGCACCTGGACCAGGACCGACCTGGTCCGCGGCCTGCCCCGCTCCGAGGAGAACCACACCGGCAACGGCCTGTCCCTCGACCCGGCCACCAACGACCTGCTCCTCGCCTACGGCGGCAACACCAACAAGGGCGGGCCGTCGCACAACTTCGCCTTCCTGCCCGAGTACGCCCTGTCGGGCGCGATCCTGCGCATCGACCTCGACGCCATCGGCAGCACCACCTACAACCTGCCCACGCTCGACGACGAGGACCGCCCCGGCACCACCGACGCCAACGACCCGTTCGGCGGGAACGACGGCCAGAACATGGCCCGGCTGGTGCCCGGCGGCCCGGTGCAGGTCTACGCGCCCGGCTTCCGCAACCCCTACGACCTGGTGCGCACCACCTCGGGAGCCCTCTACACCATCGACAACGGCGGCAACGCCGGCTGGGGCGGGGTCCCCCAGCCCGACGGCCCCGGCGGCACGTGCACCAACGCCACCGTCGAGTCGAGCGACACCGACAGCGACACCCTCATGCGCATCACCGGCCCCGGCTTCTACGGCGGCCACCCCAACCCCACCCGGGCCAACCCGGGCAACACCTTCAACCCGGCGAACCCACAGTCACCGGTGTCGGCCGCCAACCCGGTCGAGTGCGACTACCGCAACGAGGTCGAGCGGGGCGCCCTGGCCAGCTTCGGCTTCTCGACCAACGGGCTCGACGAGTACACCGCCCCCAACTTCGCCGGCGCCCTCCAGGGCGACCTGTTCGCCGCCTCCCATGACAAGGGCATCTACCGCATCCAACTCGACGCGGCCGGCACTGCGGTCACCCACAGCTCGGCGATGTTCTCGTCGGCGGCGGAGCTGCCGCTCGACCTCACCGCCTCGGGCGTGGACGATCCGTTCCCCGGGACGATCTGGGTCGCCGACATGGTCGGCGACGCCATCGTCGTGTTCGAGCCCGCCGACTTCGTCTGCTCCGGCGCCGACGACCCCGGCGTCGACGAGGACGGCGACCTGTTCGACAACGCCGACGAGATCGACAACGGCACCAACCCGTGCTCGGCCGCCGACGTCCCGCCCGACGCCGACGGCGACCACACCTCCGACCGCAACGACCCCGACGACGACAACGACGGGGCGGCCGACACCTCCGACCGCTTCGCCCGCGACCCCGCCAACGGCCGGACCACGTCGCTGCCGGTCAGCTACACCTGGGACAACGACGCCCCGCCCGCGGGCGGGATCCTCGGCCTCGGCTTCACCGGGCTCATGACCAACGGGGCCGCCGACTACGCCAGCCTGTTCGACCCCTCGAAGATGACCGCGGGCGGCGCCGCGGGGGTCCTCACCGTCGACGAGGTGGCCGACGGGGACGCCGTGGGCGCGCCCAACAGCCAGGAGTACGGCTTCCAGTTCGGCATCGACGTGACGGCGTCGTCGGAGCCGTTCACGGTGCGGACGCGGCTGCCGGCGCCGTTCGCCGGGACGTCCGCGTTCGGCGGCCAGTCCTACGGGGTGACCTTCGGGACCGGTACCCAGAGCGACTACGTGAAGCTGGTGGTCGCCGCCAACGGTGGAGCCGGCGGGTTCACCCTGGTGCGGGAGGTGGCGGATGCCGCATCCACGGTGACCGCACCGGGCCCGCTGTGGCCGGCGTCGGGGCCCACGGTCGACCTCTTCCTGCGGGTCGACCCGGCCGCGCTGACCGTGCAGGCCAGCTACTCGCTCGACGGCGCCGCACCGGTGGCCGTCGGCCCCCCGCAGGCGATCCCGGCGTCGTGGCTCTCCGGTGCCGCCGGCCCGGCGGTCGGCATCATCTCCACTTCGACCGGGCCCGCACCCACCTTCCCCGCCACCTGGGACTTCATCGAGGTCCGCTAGCCGGCCGGCCGGCGGGACGGGTCAGGTGCGGCGGATCGCGAGGATGGCGACGTCGTCCGACATCGGGTCGGACGCGAAGTCGCGTGCCGCCTCCAGCAGGCTCTTGCACAGCACCGCCGGCGTCGCCCCCGGGTCGCGCCGCAGGGTGTTGGCGATGCGCTCCTCGCCGAAGATCTGCTCGCCGTTGCGCACCTCGGCCAGCCCGTCGGTGTAGAGCAGCAGCAGGTCGCCCAGCGCCAGCGGGATCTCCCGGCTGTGGAAGCGGGAGTGGGGGTCGAGCATCAGCAGCGGACCGGTGGCCCGCAGCGGCTTGACGCCCTTGTCGTGCCACAGCCACGCCGCCGGGTGGCCCGCCGAGGAGAACCGCAGCGTGCCGGCGTCGGTGTCGAACACCACGACCACCAGCGAGATGAACTCCTCGCCGCGCTCGAGCGCCGACATCTGGGTGTTCAGCTCCTCCAGCGCCTGCGCCGGATCGCGGTACTGGCGCAGGAAGACCCGCAGCAGGTACTTCGCCTGGAACGCCGTGATCGACGGCTCGATGCCGCGGCCGGTCACGTCGCCGATCACCGCGGCGATGCGGTGCGTGTCGAGCTGGAACACGTCGTAGAAGTCGCCGGCCATCATGCCGGTGCCGGCCTGGTAGACCCGGCCGAGCTCGAACCCGGCGAAGTCGGGCAGGTCCTCGGGCGCCAGGCGGGCGGCCCAGCGCCTCGGCGCCAGCTCCTCCTGGGTGAGCACCTCCTCGGCCCGGCGCTCGATCGACGCCCGGTCCTCGGCGAGGTGGGTGTCCTTCACCATCTCACGGCTGTAGCCGAGCGACGCCGCGACGGGGATGAGCACCAGGGCGAACACCGGAGCCGCCGACGTGCCCCAGATCGCCACGGCGCTGGCACCGACCGCCACCGCGCCGTACAGAGTGGCGTTGTGGAGGTCCTTGCGGAACGACGAGCGGAACAGGACAACTGTGTCGGCGTCGGACCCGTGCTCACCCTCCACGCGGCGCCACACCGAGCGGACACGGAGGGCCGACCGCCCCCACACCACAGAGGCGAGGAAGCACGCGACGGCCACGAGGGTCAGGACCAAACTCATGCGCAGGCGAGATGTTACTGGCGCGGACCGGGCCGCGGGGAGTGCCCCACCCCAAGTCGTAACGTAAGTAAAACATGGGTGCACGCGTACACGTAACGTTCGACCCCTCTCACGACGTCCGGCGGCGGACGCGGAGCTTCACGGGCGTGGCGCCCAGGTCGAACGCCTCCCGCAGCTTGCGCTCGATGTAGCGGAGGTAGGTCCGGGGCAGCTCGCGGTTGGCGAACAGCGTGAACGTCGGCGGGTCGGTCGCCCCCTGCGTGGCGTAGAGGACGCGGGCCCCGCCGGGCGCCGCCTGCATCTGCTGGGCCGCCTGGATCACGTCGTTGACCTTCCGGGTGGGCACCCGCCGGTGGTAGGCGTCGATGCTGTTCTCCAGCGCCGGCATCAGCTTGTGCACGCCCTTGCCCGAGATCGCGGTGATCGGCAGCACCGGGGCCTCGCCGACGAACCGCAGCTTGTCACCCACCTGCCAGCGCAGGTCGGCCCGCTGCTCCGTGTTGAGCAGCTCCCACTTGTTCAACAGCACGACGATGGGGCAGCCGGCGGCGTCGATCCGCTCGGCCAACCGCTGGTCCTGGCCGGTGACGCCATCGACGGAGTCGATCACCAGCAGCGCCACCTCGGACTTGTCGACCGCCTCCAGCGCCCGGACGAGCGAGTAGTACTCGGTCGCCTCCGACACCTTGGACTTGCGCCGCATGCCCGCGGTGTCGACCAGCCGGATGCGCCCCAGCTCGGTCTCGATCACGGTGTCGATGGCGTCGCGGGTGGTGCCGGGCATGTCGTGGACGACGGCCCGGTCGTCGCCGATGAGGCGGTTGAAGAGGGTCGACTTGCCCACGTTCGGCCGGCCGATGATGGCGACCGACACAGCGGTCTCGTCCTCGGACTTCTCGGCCGCGTCGAGGTCGTCGTCCACGACCAGCTCGGGCTCGTCGGCCGGCGGCAGCATGTCGACCACCCGGTCGAGCAGGTCGCCGGAACCCCGGCCGTGGAGGGCGCTCACGGTGAGGGGCTCGCCCAGGCCGAGCGACAGGAGCTCCCACTTCAGGTTCTCGTGGGTGAGATCGTCGACCTTGTTGGCGACCAGGAGGACCGGCTTGCCGGAGCGGCGCAGCAGCTCGGCGACGCGGCTGTCGTCCTCGGTGATGCCGGTGGTCGCGTCGACCACGAGGAGGACGAGGTCGGCGTCGGCGATGGCCCGCTCCGCCTGGTGGCTCACCTTCTGGTCGAGGGTGTCGCCACCGACCATCCAGCCGCCGGTGTCGACGATGAGGAAGTCGCGGCCCAGCCAGTTGGCGTCGAGGTCCTTGCGGTCGCGGGTGACGCCGGGCCGCTCCTCCACGATCGCGGCCCGGCGGCCGACGACCCGGTTGATCAGCGTCGACTTGCCGACGTTGGGTCGGCCGACGATGGCGACGACGGGCTGGGTCACGAGGTCACCAGGCCGAGAGCGTCGCGGAGCGCGGCGCCCGTGGTGGGGACGACCTCGACGGGGTGCGGCAGGTCCTCGGGGCCGGTGCCGTCGAGGAAGCGCCCCTGCGACAGGCAGACGTCGGGAAGCAGGTAGCGGTGGCCCGAGGGCTGGTCGAGCAGCACGCGCTGCAGGTCCTCGCCGACCATCAGGCCCGACACGGCGATGTTGCCACCGAAGTAGCGGTTCTCGACGGGGACGAGGCGGACCTCGGGGCGGCCGAGCTGGGCCACGAGCGGCTCCAGCACCTGGGCGCCGTACGGGGCGGTGAGGATGGCGACGGGAGCGTCCTTCCGGGGGCTCAGCTGCACGGACTGCTCGGACTGCTCGGACGACCGGACCGTGCGGTAGGGCTCGTACTCCGAGTCGACGGACTTCGATAGGTCGCCGTCGGCCCACTGGAAGAAGCCGCCGCGCTCACACCCCGAAATGTGCACCGAAGCGGACGGAATCCGTGCGTTTCCGTGCACATTTCGGTGGGCTTGCTCGGCGGGGCCGAGGAGCTCGGCCTCGAACGAGCGGGCCATGCCGATGCCGTCCTCGTGCATGGAGAAGTCGCCGTACGTTGACGCGGACGGGAACGGGCGGGCCGCGAGCAGGTAGTACTCGTCGCCGGCGAAGACCAGGCGGCGGCCCAGGGCGGACAGGAAGACCGACTGCCAGTCGTCCACGGCCTCGACGACGGCCTCCGCCTCCGACCGGGTGTGCGGCCGCATCCGGGCCTCCCGGTTGTAGCGCGACACCCCCAGCGGCACGATGCACAGCGACGCCAGCTCGGGGTAGCGGTCGAGCACGCCGGCCAGCGTGTCGTCCAGCACCGCACCGTCGTTGACGCCCGGGCACACCACCACCTGGCCGTGCACCTCGACGCCGTGGTCGAGCAGCGCCCGCAGCCAGCGCAGGCTCGTGGCGCCCCGCCGGTTGCGCAGCAGCTCCGACCGCACCTCGGGGTCGGTGGCGTGGATCGACACGTACAGCGGGCTGAGCCCCTCGGTCACGACCCGCTCCAGGTCGGCCTCGGTGAAGCGGGTGAGCGTGGTGAAGTTCCCATAGAGGAACGACAGCCGGTAGTCGTCGTCCTTCAGGTAGAGGCTGCGGCGCAGACCCGGGGGCAGCTGGTAGATGAAGCAGAACTCGCAGTGGTTGTCGCAGGTGCGCACCCGGTCGAACAGGGCGGAGTGCACCTCGACGCCCAGCGGCTCGCCGGCCTGCTTGTCGACGGCCAGCGACGTCTCGGCCAGCGTCCCCCGCCGGATGTCGAGCACGACGTGGGGCTCGTCCACCAGCATCCGCCATTCGATGAGGTCACGGGGCATCTCGCCGTTCACCGTGAGGATCTCGTCGCCCTCCGCCACGCCGGCGCGCGCGGCAGGGGAACCGGGCGCGACAGCGACGACACGGGGAACGGACATAGCCAGCCAGCTTACGGCGCTTGGGCCCTCGACCCGGCCCTCATCCTGAGGCATGTTGGGCGGAGACCGATCGATACCCCCGCCAACCACCCCGCCGCCCCCCCCAAGCGGTCTCGGCTGCGCCGAGGCGTACCCTTGGTGGGTGGCCGTCGAGAAGGTGTTGCTGGCAGCGCCGCGGGGCTTCTGCGCCGGGGTGGAGATGGCGATCAAGGCTCTCGCCTGGATGGTGCGGGCCTTCGAGCCGCCTGTGTACTGCTACCACGAGATCGTCCACAACCAGCTGGTGGTCGACCGCTTCCGCGACCTCGGCGTGGTGTTCGTCGACGACATCGCCGAGGTGCCCGACGGCCAGCCCATCATGCTCTCGGCCCACGGCTCCGCCCCCGAGGTGGTCGCGGCGGCCAGGGCCAAGGGCTCCTACGTGGTGAACGCGGTGTGCCCGCTGGTCACCAAGGTGCACCACGAGGTGAAGGTGCGGGCCGGTAAGGGCTTCCGCATCGTCTACGTGGGCCACGAGGGTCACGAGGAGGCGGTCGGCACGATGGCCGTCGCCCCCGAGGCCATCGACCTGGTCGAGTCGATCGCCGAGGTCGACGCCATCGAGATCGCCGACCCCGAGACGCCCGTCGCGCTCCTGGCCCAGACCACGCTGTCGCACCGCGACTGGTCGGCGATCGCCGAGCGGGCCGCCGAGCGCTTCCCCGCCCTGTGGCGCCCCGGCCGCAGCGACCTGTGCTTCGCCACCACCAACCGGCAGTCGGCGCTGGCCGAGATCGCCCCCCGCAGCGACGCGGTGGTGGTGATCGGGTCGGCGAACTCGTCGAACACGCGGGCGCTGGAGCGGCTGGCGGTCGAGTCGGGCTGCCCCCGGGTGTTCCGGGTGAACGGCGCCGCCGAGCTGCCCGACGACCTCACGGGGATCGTGGGCGTCACCGCCGGGGCGTCGGCCCCCGAGGAGCTGGTCGAGGCCGTGATCGCCCACCTCGCCCCGACGGCGGGCGTCGAGGAGGTGCGCATCACCGACGAGGACGAGTACTTCCCCCCGCCCCGCGAGCTGCGCGACATGCTCGCCGGCATCGACGTGGCCGCCACGTTCGCGTTCGGTGGCTCCGTCCCCGACCGCCCGTCGCTCAACGACCGCCACCTCGAGGCCAGCGACGTGCTGTCACTCCTCTGACCCGAAACTTCGACAGAGACGGTCGCTATGGCGCCATCTCTGTCGAGATTTCGACCCGGCCCCGGCCCCCGGCCCTGGCCCCGCCTCGACCTACGCGGTGCCGGCGCGGCGGCGGGCGTCGTCGAACACCGTCTGCACCGCGGTGTGCAGCTCCTCGGTCAGCTCCCGGACGACCCGGCGGGGCACGCGGCCGGTGCCGTCGCCCTTCGGGACCGGGATGGGCTCGCCCACCACCAGCACCACCTTGTGGGGCTTGAGGAACTTGGCGCCCTTGGGCATGGCCTCCTCGGAGCCGCCGATGCCCACCGGCACCAGCGGCACACCGGTGCGGGCGGCGACGTAGGCGGTGCCGTCGAACACCTCCTGCACCACCGGCCCCGCCTGACGGGTGCCCTCGGGGAACATGACCAGCGGCTCGCCGTACTCGATCACCTGCATGCAGGTGCGCAGCGACGCCCGGTCGGCGTGGCCCCGGTGCACGGGGAAGGCGCCCAGCATGTTGAAGAAGCGGCCGGGCCACTTGTACTTCCAGATCGACGCCTTGCCCATGTAGCGCATCCGGCTGGTGCGCACGAGGGCCACCAGCAGGAAGTCGACGTTCGACCGGTGGACGGGCGCCAGCACGAACGGCCCGTTCTTCGGCACGTTCTCCTTGCCGACGACCTCGACCCGCAGCCACACCGCGGCGATCGCCGTGAGGAGCAGGTGGATCCCGCGGTAGACCGCCCGCTCGTACCACTTGGGCGGGTGGACGTCGATCGGGTCGGCCCGGGCCGTATCGACTTTGGTGGCCTTGGCGGCCTCGTCCTTCTCCGCTTCCTCCGACGCCACGTCAGTCATCGACGTGACCCTCGTCGACCCTCCGGGCCAGCAGCTCGACGATCTCCTCCACGATCTCGTCGAGGCTGAGGTCGCTGGTGTCGAGCGCCACCGAGTCGGACGCCTGCTGCAGCGGCGACGCCTCCCGGCCGGAGTCGTAGGTGTCTCGCCGGGTGATGTCGGCGGCCACGGCCTCGTAGCTAAGGTCGGACGCCTCGGCGGCCCGCCGCTCGACGCGGACCTCGGGCCGGGCCGTGAGGTACACCTTGAGCACCGCGTCGGGGAAGACGACCGTGCCGATGTCGCGCCCCTCCATCACGCCGCCGTCGCGCTTGTAGGCCCACTCGCGCTGGCGGCGCACCAGCTCCTCGCGCACCTGCGGGTTGGCGGACACGACCGACACCGCCCGCGACACCTCGGGACCCCGGATCTCGATCGACGCGTCGACCCCGTCGACCCGGATCGAGCTGTCGGTGATCTCCATCTCGACGACCTTGGCCAGGTGGGCCACGGGCTCGGGATCGGCCGGGTCGATCCCCCGCCGGATCGCGGCGAACGTCACCCCCCGGTACATCGCCCCCGTGTCGAGGTACTCGAGGCCCAGCCGCTCGGCCAACAGCCTCGCCACGGTCGACTTCCCCGATCCGGCCGGCCCATCGATCGCGATCACCCTCACGGAACGTAAACCCTAGCCACGGTCAGATCACCTCGAACCCCAGTGACTTCGCCACTTTCGCCTGATCGGCGTCCCTCGTGGCGAACGCGGCGGTCTGGCCCGGCCCGACCAGCTCGGGCAGCATCAGCGACGCCGCCGCGAGGTGCCACGCATCCATCGCCCGGATGCCGTACTCACGCACCAACCCGAGCGCCTTCTCCTCCGCGTCGACCTGGGACACCTTCATCATGGTGATCAGCCCGCCCGCGTCGAGGTCCTCGTCGAGCGACTTCAGGAACTCGTCCGCGTCGCCCCGGCCGGCTCTGGCCGCCCGCACGAGCGCCCCGGACACCTCGATCCACGTCCAGCTGCCGGTGACGGCCGCCACGTCCGCATCGGCCAGCAACGCGAGCGCGTCGGCATGGTCGGGCTCATCCGAGAGGTAGGCCCGCACGAGCGTCGAGGAATCGATGTAGGCGATCACAGCCGGTTACGTTCCTCGTCGATGAGCCGGTCGGCGATCGGGCCAAGCCCGCGTGTCGAGTCGAGGGCCCGTTGGCGTTCCTCCGGCGTCATGCGCGGGCCGCCGTCGGTGGTGCCCGGGTGCAGCATGCCCAGAGCAGCGGCCTTCGCCCGGACCCGGGCGCGGAGGTCGCCCTTGTCGACGTCGACCGTCAGGTCGAGGATCTCGGTGGCGATCGAGTTGATGCTGCGCCCCTCGCGCTGGGCGCGAGCGGCGAGGCGGGCGTGGACGTCCTCGGGGACTCGGAGGAGGAGCTGCTTCATGACCACCATGATATCGCGGTGATGAGTTGATATCGGTGATTATCGGAGCCGATCCAGCTCCTGCCAGAACGTGGGGAACGTCTTGGCAACGCAGGAGGGGTCGGCGATCCGGATGCCCTCGGCACGGAGGCCGAGGAGGGCGAAGCTCATCGCCATGCGGTGGTCGTGATAGGTCTCGATCGTGGCCGGGCGAGGGGTGCCGGGGCGGACCAGGAAGCCGTCCGGCTCCTCGTCGGCGGCGATGCCGCAGCGCCGCAGCTCTCGCACCACGTTGCCCACCCGGTCGGTCTCCTTGGCCCGGATGAACCCGATGCCCCGCACCCGCGTGGGCGACGAGGCGTAGACCGCCACCGCGGCCAGGGTCTGGGCGGTGTCGGACATGTCGCCCATGTCGGCGTCCACGCCCACCAGCTCCCCCCGGCGCTCCACGGTGGTGGCGTCGACCCCCCGCTCCACCCGGCAGCCCATCCGCTCCAGCACGTCGACGAACGCCAGGTCGCCCTGCAGGCTCGCTTTGCCCAGGCCCTCGACGGTCACCCGGCCACCGCAGATCGCGGCCGCGGCGAAGAAGTAGGAGGCGGTGCTGGCGTCCGGCTCGACCTCGTACGACGTGGACCGGTAGCCGCTCGGCGCCACCGTCCAGCCCCGGGAGTCGTCGGTCACGGTGGCGCCGAACGCCCGCATCACCGCCACCGTCATGTCGACGTACGGCCGCGACACCAGCGGACCGCTCGTCGTCACCCGCAGGCCCCCCGGCCACACCGGGCCCACCATCAGCAGCCCCGAGAGGAACTGGCTCGAGGCGTCGCCGGCCACCTCGACCGTCGAGCGGCGGCGGCCGACGTCGGCACCGTGGACGACCACCGGGAGGTGGCCCGGCTCGCCCTCCTCGACCACGTCGACGCCGAGCTGCCCCAGCGCGGCGATGCCGTCGGCCATCGGTCGCCTCCGCAGGGGCGGCGCACCGTCGAGCCGGACCGGTCCCGCCGCCAGCGCCAGCAGCGGCAGCACGAACCGGGCCGTCGTCCCCGACAGCCGGGCGTCCACCGTCGGCACCTCCTCCGGTCGCGCCGAGGTGTCGGGGTCGAGGCCGAGCGCGACGGGGAGGGCCGCGGCCATCGCCTGGGTGTCGTCGGCGTCGAGGGCGCCGCCGATGTCGCTCTCGCCGGGAGGGTCCGCCAGGGCGGCGCAGACGAGGGCCCGGTTGGTGAGGCTCTTCGACCCCGGGGGGCGAACGGTGGCGTCGACCGGGCCCGGCAGCGGAGTGACGGCTCGGGGGGCCGACGACTCCGTCATCCGGAGGGAAGGGGGGTGACTGGGGGCACGTAGGTCTCGTGGTCGTGGGCGTCGAACAGGTGCCATGACGGGGTCGTCACGTACCGCGCCAGCAAGTTACCGGGGAACGCCTGCCGGCGGTCGCGCAATACCGTCACCGCGTCGTTGTAGAACCCACGAGCGCTGACCCACGTCGTGCCAGCCCCCGGACACGTTGCCCTTGCTGTCGCGGGTCTCCCGGTACTGCTCCACCAGCCACTCGAACCACACGCACGGCTCGCCGGTCACCGGCGACGTCAGCACCCGGTCCGGCTGCGCCGTGCCCACCACCTCGTTGCGGCCGACGAGATCTGCTCCCGAGAGTGTGCCAGGCGGCCGGGCGGCGGCCGGAGCGGTCGGTTCAGGCCTGGAGGCCGTCGACCGGGTGCACCGACGAGCGGTAGCCCTTGGCTGCCAGCGCCTCCCGCAGCACCGGCACCGCGGTGGCCTCCACCAGGACGATCAGCACACCGCGTGGCCCCTCGGACGAGTGGGCGATCTCCAGGTCGGCGATGTTGACGTCGAGGTCGGTGGCCAGCGTGGTGACGTCGGCCAGCACGCCCGGACGGTCGGGCACGGGGATGCGCAGCTCGCGCAGGTCGTCGGCCGGCCCGATCAGCACCGGCAGGTTCACCCGGGCGGCCCGGGCCTCCTCCAGCGCGTCGAGGAGCTGCGACCGGTCGCCACGGGCCACCACGTCGCGCATCTCCCCGAGCGCCGCCAGCAGCTCGTCCATCACGTCGACGATGGCCAGCCGGTTCTCGCCGCAGATGTCGGGCCAGATCGCCGAGCTGCCGCCGGCGATGCGGGTCATGTCGCGGAAGCCGCCCGCGGCCAGCCGCAGCAGCGCCCGCTGCTCCTCGCCCCGCCCGGCGGCCAGGCGCATCAGCGTCGCCGCGGTCAGGTGGGGCACGTGCGAGATCACGGCCACCAGCTCGTCGTGGCGCTCGGCCGACAGCGCCACCACCTCGGCCCCGAAGGCGACCACCAGCTGCTGCACCTGGGAGTAGGCCCCAGCGTCGGTGCCGGCCGTGGGGGTGAGCACCCAGGTGGCGCCTTGGAACAGGTCGGGGGTGGCGCCCTCGACGCCCTCCTGCTCGGAGCCGGCCATGGGGTGACCGCCCACGAACCGGGCGTCGCTCACGGCCCCGACGATCGGGGCCTTCACGCTGCCCACGTCGGTCACCAGGCCCGACGTCTTCGCCAGCGCCTCCTGCACCTCGCCCGCCACCGACCGCACGGGGGTGGCGACGAAGGTGACGGTGGCCTCGGGGTCGTCGCCGACGGCGTCGAGGGCCCCCAGCCGCAGCGCCTGCGTCGCCCGGTCGGCCTCGAGGTCGCGGCCGGTCACGTGCCAGCCCAGCCGCCGCAGCGCCATCCCCACCGAACCTCCGATGAGACCGGTGCCGACCACCATCGCGCGCCCCGGGAGGGGCGGTTGACCCAGCGCCACGATCAGTCGGGCAGGTCGTCGCGCAGGTTGCGCGCGCCCTCGAGGTAGACGTGGTGCAGCTCGGGGCGGGTCCGCTCGGTGGTCAGGTGGACCAGCACCCGGATGCAGAGCGGGGTGGCGTCGCGGACGTCGAGCTCCTGGGCGCACAGCAGCGGGATGTCGCCGAGGCCGAACTTGCGGGCCGCCACGGCCGGGAAGGCGCTGTGCACGTCCGGCGTGGCGGTCATGATCACGCTGACGACGTCGTCGTGGTCGATGTCGTTGCGGTCGAAGAGCGCCTCCAGCAGCGCGATCACCCGCTCGAACAGGTGCTCCTTCTCGTCCACGTCGATGGTCGTGGCGCCACGGAGGGCGCGGATGGTCGGGGGCATGGCGGACCGAGACTAGCGGCGCGCCGCTCCGGTGGCGCGCTCCATGGAACGCACTTCGGCCTGCGTGAGCTCCCGCCACTCCCCCGGCGCCAGCTTCCGGTCGGTCAGCGGGCCGATGCGGGTGCGCACCAGCCGCCGCACCGGGTGGCCGACCGCCTCGCACATCCGCCGCACCTGCCGGTTGCGGCCCTCGTGCAGCACGATGCGCAGAGCGCCGTCGCCCACCAGCGACACCTTGGCGGGTGCGGTGCGACCGTCGTCCAGCTCGACGCCGTCGCGCAGCTGCCGCAGAGCCCCCCGGCTGGGCTTGCCCTTCACCTCGGCGAGGTACTCCTTGTCGACGCCGTGCGACGGGTGGGCCACCCGCTGCGCCAGGTCGCCGTCGTTGGTGAGCAGCAGGAGGCCCTCGGTGTCGGCGTCGAGACGGCCGACGGAGAACACCCGGGGCTCGGCGGGCACCAGGCCGACCACGGTGGGGCGGCCCTGGGGATCGGACGACGTCGACACCACGCCCCGCGCCTTGTTCACCAGGTAGTAGACGAGGCCGGGGCGGACGCCGATCGTCACGCCGTCCACCTCGATGCGGTCGGTCTCCGGGTCGACCCGGGCGCCCGGCTCGGCGAGCACGCCGTTCACGGTGACGCGCCTGTCGGCGACCATCTCGTCGCACACCCGCCGGCTGCCCAGCCCGGCCCGGGCCAGCACCTTCTGCAGCCGCTCGCCCTCGACATCCTCGACGTCGTCGGTCACTAACCCTCGCTGCGGGCGGCGGGGGTGTCGTCCTCGTCGTCGAAGTAGGTGTCGACGAAGTCGAGCTCCTCGAGGTCGTCGGACTCGTCGGGACCGACGTCGTCGTCCTCGTCCTCGGCCTCGTCGTCCCCGAGGTCCCCGAGGCCCTCGACCTGCGGGCCGAGGTCGTCGCCGTCGAGATCGTCGTCGAGGGCCGTGTCGTCCCGCGGCATGGCGTCCTCGGGCCGCAGCGGCTCCCGATCGGGGCGCAGGCCCCGCTCCAGCTGCTCCACCACGTCGGCGGCGGGCACGAACTCCCGCAGCGGCGGCAGCTCGTCGAGGCTGTCGATGCCCAGCTTCTCCAGGAACTGCCGGGTGGTGCCGAACAGGATCGCCTGGCCGGGCCCCGGGTCCTTGCCGATCTCGTCGATGTAGCCGCGCTGCTGCAGCGTCCGCATCACGCCGTCGACGCTCACGCCTCGGATCGACGCCACCTGCGCCCGGGACAGCGGCTGCTTGTAGGCGACGATCGCCAGCGTCTCCAGCGCCGCGGCCGACAGCTTGCCGCTCTGGCCCTCGAGCACCAGCCGCTCGACGTAGGGCGCCAGGTCGGGGTGGGTCTGGTAGCGCCAGCCACCGGCCACCCGCACGAGCTGGAAGCCCCGACCGTCGGCGTCGTAGCCGTCGGCCAGCTCACGGCACAGCTCGTCGACCACCGTCGGCGACACCTCGAGCAGCTGCGCCAGCAGGTGCGACGTCAACGGCTCCTCGGCCACCAGCACCAACGCCTCGATGGCCCGCTTGGTCGCCGACCTGAGCCGATCCCCGAGATCCGTCATCCCTCGTAGACGTCCATGGCTTCGAGGGCGCCGAGGTCGAGGTCGCCGCGCTCGGGGCCGCACCAGACGATCTCGATGTCGCCGAAGCGCTCGCCCTGGTCGAGGTCGATCAGGCCCCGCTTGAACATCTCCAGGATGGCGAGGAAGCGGACCACCACGTCGAGCCGCTCGACCAGGCCGCCGGTGAGCCGCCGGAACGTGATGCGCCCCACCCGGGGCAGCTCGTCGGCCAGCTCGGCGATGGCGTCGGTGACCGACACCCGGATCGGCGCAACGTGCTCCAGGTCGACCCGGGGGATCGGCTTGGGGGCGCTGGCCTTGAGGAAGGCCCGCCGCAGGACGTCGCCGGTGATCGCCGCCAGCAGGTCGGGCATCAGACCGACGAAGCGCTCCTCCATCCCCAGCGTGCGGGGGTAGGAGCGACCGGCCTCGCCCGCCAGCACCTGCATGGCGATGGCGGCTTCCTTGAAGGTCTTGCACTCGACGAGGCGGTGGAGCAGCAGGTCGCGCTCCTCCCACAGGGCCAGCTCGTCGTCGAGCTCCATCTCGTCGACCGTGGGCAACAGGCGGCGGCTCTTCAGCTCCACCAGCGTGGCCGCGATCATCAGGAAATCGGTGGTGATCTCCAGGTCGAGGCCCTCGAGGCCCTCGAGCGCATCGAGGTAGCTGATGTAGCCGTCGACGATCGTCGACAGGCTCACCTCGTAGAGGTCCACCTGCTCGCGCAGGATGAGGTGCAGCAGCAGGTCGAAAGGCCCCTCGAAGACAGGGGTCTGCACCTCATAGGACATCGAGCCGATGTTAATCACAACCGTGTCGTTCGCCCGTCACCCGGGGTGGTTCATGTCTTGCGTTCCCCAACTTCCGAGCCACCAGTCTCGCAGCTGGAGAGCGGGATCAGTCGTCGTCGGCGACCTTCAGCGCCACTCCCACCGGCGCCGGCAGGGTCCAGCGCTCGGGGGCGAGGTGGTGCTCCCGGGCCCACGTCACGGTCAGCGGGTCGCTGCCCGCCGCCGCCAGCAGGTCGGCCCCGATCGCGTCGTGGCACAGGTAGCGACCCACGCGGGCCAGCGGCGCCGGGCCCTCGCTCCGCCAACGCTCGGCGCGCTGGTGGCCGGCGACGGCGCCCACCACCGTGGCGATCGCCCGCCGCCACGGCCCGAAGCCCGATGCCACCTTGCCGACGTCGTGGAGCAGCGCCGCCGCCAGCACCGGCCGTGTCGCCGCGTCGCCCAGCTCCGCGGCGGTGCGACGGGCGACGCCCACGGCATGACGCCGGTCGGCCGCCGACATCTGCCGCCACAGGTCGACCTCGCCGGGCAGCAGCTGTGCCGTCGCCCAGGCGTCGTCGCCGGCCGCGGGACCACCGGGCCACAGCGAGCCGAGGAACCGCCGGACGAGATGGACCAGGTGCGTCAAAAGGTTGTGCGGATAGGTCACGTCTGCGAGTCCTCGGCGCTTCGCGGCCGAGAGGTCAAGCCATGCGCGAGCTTCCCGCTCATGGCGCCTGCGGCGCCGGGCCGCTCGGGCCACGCCTCGCCTGTCGGCTCGGCTCCTGGTGCGCCGGCACTGGAGGCCCTCAGGCGTGTTCGATGCAGTAGCGGGTGGCCGGCATCGCCTCGAGACGGGCCTCCGCGATGGGGTTGCCGCAGCGCTCGCACACGCCGTAGGTGCTGGCGTCGAACTTGGCGAGGGCGTGCTCCGTGTCGGCCAACTGCTCGCGCAGCTGGTTGAGCAACGCCTTGTTCTCCCCCTGCTCGGCGGCGACCTGACCGGAGTCGGCGAAGTTCTCGTCGTAGGACAGCTCGCCCTCGCCGCCCAGGGCCACGATCTGGGCGCGGAGTCGCTCGCTCTCGGCCACGAGGCGGCCGCGCAACGTCGAGAGCAAGGTTCTGTCCGGCACCCGAGGAAGGGTACCGGACGGGGCCGATGCACGTCCGAAGTGTCGCCAAGCCGCAAGAACAGGCCTCTGAGCAGGGCAGATGCGTCCGACCGGCAATGACGGGACGGCCACGTCGCGACTTCCGGCGAGACACGCCGAGTAGCGAGCCACTCTCGCTGCGAACCGACGGACACCCCGAAACTTCGACACAGATGGCGTTATAGCCACCACTTCTGTCGAGATTTCGGGTGGGTCACAGCGTCGCCCGGGGGTGGGCGGCCCGGTAGGCGGCGAAGAGCCGCTCGGTCGACACCTTCGTGTACACCTGGGTGGTGGCGATCGAGGCGTGGCCCAGCATCGTCTGGACGGTGCGGATGTCGGCGCCGTGGTCGAGCATGTGGGTGGCGCAGGAGTGGCGCAGGACGTGGGGGGTCAGCCGGTCGCCGAGTCCGACCACGTCGCCGTAGCGCTTCACGACCAACCAGGCGCCCTGGCGGGTCAGCCGGCCGCCCCGCTGGTTGAGGAACACGGCCTCGGCGTCGCCCCGCCGGCGCCACTGCTTCGGCTCGAGCGCGCCCCGCCCGGACGGCGCCAGCCAGTGGGCCAACGCCGCGGCCGCGTGCCGGCCGATGGGCACGATCCGCTCCTTCGACCCCTTGCCGAACGCCCGCAGCAGCCGCGACTCCAGGTCGACCGCCCCCAGCGACAGCCCCACCAGCTCCGAGATCCGCACCCCCGTGCCGTAGAGGGTCTCCAGCACGGCCCGGTCGCGGCGGGCGACCGGCTCGTCGCCGACCACCGCGTCGAGCAGCGACATCACCTCCGCCTCGTCGAGTGCCTTGGGGAGACCCGCCGGCACCCCGGGGACGGCGACGTCGGCTCCCGGGTCGACCGCCAGCCGCTCCTCCTCCACCAGGAACCGGTACAGCGACCGGACCACCACCACCGCCCGCTTCACCGTCCCCGGCGCCAGGCCCGACGCCCGCAGGTGGGCGATGTAGCGCTCGACCGTCGCCTCGTCGACCTCACCCAGCTCGGCACCCGGGCCCAGCCAGTCCCAGAAGCGGTGGATGTCGCGGCGGTAGGCCTCGAGGGTCGATCGGGCGCGGCCCTTCTCGGCGGCCAGCCACGACAGCCACTCCTCCACGTCGAGCGGGAGGAGCGCCGGCTCGTCCACCAGTCCCACCGGATCCACCGGCCCCACCCGGCCCGGCTCAGCCCCGGCGGGCGACGAGCAGCAGGCCGATGACGGTCTTGCTGTCGGTGATCCGCCCGTCGTCCACCATCGCCAGCGCCGTCGCCAGCGGCAGGCGGTCGACCAGCATGTGCTGCTCCTCGGGCCCCTGCCGATCGTGCGGCACCGGCTGCAGGCCGGTCGCCAGGAACACCTCGACGGTCTCGTCAGAGCAGCCCGGCGAGTTGTGGAACGTCAGCAGGTGCTGGAGCTCGCCGGCCGCCAGCCCCGCCTCCTCCACCAGCTCGCGCCGGGCGGTCTCGGCGGTCGGCTCGCCGTCGACGTCGCGCAGGCCCGCCGGCAGCTCCCACATGTCGGAGTCGGTGGACACCCGGTACTGGCGCACCAGCGTGACCATGCCGTCGTCGTGCAGCGGCAGCGCCGCCACCGCACCCGGGTGGTGCAGCACCTCGCGCTCCAGCCGCTCGCCCTCCGGCGACTCGACGGTCACCTCGGCCACCCTCAGCAGCCGCTTGCCCTGCCAGACGGTGCGGTCCTCGACGACCGTGAACCCCGAGCGCGCCTCCGTCACTGGACGGCCCGGAGCGGCTCCGGCTCCGTGTCGGTCGGCTCGACGCCGGCCGGCGTGACCGACTCGTCGTCGACCGGGAACAGGTGCGGCCGGCGCCCCTCGGCCCGGTTGAGCGCCGCCGCCACGAACTCGCGGAACAGCGGGGCCGGGCGGTTCGGGCGGCTCTTGAACTCCGGGTGTGCCTGCGTGCCCACCCAGAACGGGTGGTTGCGCAGCTCGATGAACTCGACCAGCCGCCCGTCGGGCGACTCGCCGGAGCACACGAAGTCGGTCTCGTCGAAGCGGGCCCGGTAGCGGGGGTTGAACTCGTAGCGGTGCCGGTGCCGCTCCGACACCACCGTCTTCTCGTAGGCCTGCGCCACCTGCGAGCCGGGGATCAGCTCGGCGACGCACGCGCCCAGGCGCATCGTGCCGCCCATGTCGGTGACGTCGCGCTGGCTGTCCATCAGGTCGATCACCGGATGCGGCGTCGACGCGTCCATCTCGGTGGAGTTGGCGCCGGCCAGGCCCAGCACGTTGCGGGCGTACTCGATGGTCATCATCTGCAGCCCCAGGCACAGGCCCAGGCAGGGGATGTCGTGCTCGCGGGTGTAGGTGGCCGCCGCGATCTTGCCCTCGGTGCCCCGCTCGCCGAAGCCGCCGGGGATCACCACGCCGTCGAGGTCGTGCATGCGGCCGTCGGCCAGCAGGCCCTCGACCTCCTCGGCCTGGATCCACTCGACCTCGATGCGGGTGCCGTGGTGGAAGCCGCCGTGGCGGAGCGACTCGACCACCGACAGGTAGGCGTCGGGCAGGCTCACGTACTTGCCGATGATCCCGACCCGCACGCTGCGGGTGGCGGCGTCGACCCGGGCGACCAGCCGCTCCCACTCGGTGAGGTCGGCGGGCTTGGCCTCCAGCGCCAGCAGGTCGCACACCTCGGCGTCGAAGCCCTCGTCGTGGAGCGTCAGCGGCACCTCGTAGAGGTTGCTGGCGTCGGCCGCGTTGACCACCGCCGCCACCGGCACGTCGCACAGGCGGGAGATCTTCTGCTTCAGCGCGTCGGACAGTGGCCGCTCGCTGCGGCAGACGATGATGTCGGGCTGGATGCCCCGGGCCCGCAGCTCGGTGACCGAGTGCTGGGTGGGCTTGGTCTTCTGCTCGCCCGACGGGCCGATGAACGGCACCAGCGTGACGTGCACGTAGCAGACGTTGGCCCGGCCCACGTCGAGGCGGAACTGCCGGATCGCCTCGAGGAACGGGAGGATCTCGATGTCGCCGACCGTGCCGCCGATCTCGGTGATCACCACGTCGACGTCGTCGCGGTCGAGGCGGGTGATGCGCCGCTTGATCTCGTCGGTGATGTGGGGGATCACCTGGACGGTCTTGCCCAGGTAGTCGCCCCGACGCTCGGCCGCGAGCACCGCCGAGTAGATGGAGCCGGTGGTGGCGTTGGACGCCCGCGACAACGGCTCGTCGATGAAGCGCTCGTAGTGCCCGAGGTCCAGATCGGCCTCGCCACCGTCGTCGGTGACGAACACCTCCCCGTGCTCGAACGGGTTCATGGTGCCCGGGTCGACGTTGATGTAAGGGTCGAGCTTCTGCATCGTGACCCGCAGGCCGCGGGACTTCAGCAGACGACCCAGAGAGGACGCGGTGATGCCTTTGCCGAGGGAACTGGCGACGCCCCCCGTGACGAAGATGTGCTTGGCCACGGGACCCCAGCCTACCGCCACCACCCCTCGCGGCCGTGGATCCCCCCGTGCTTTCTCGGCTATCGGCCGCTGTGTCAACCGATGCGGAGCGTGGTGCGCACGCCCTTGTGGTCGCGCAGGTTGGCGATGGCGTCGTCGACGTGGTCGAGGTCGAAGCGGTCGGTGACCATGCCGGCGAGGTCGAGCTGTCCGGTCCGGGCGAACTCCAGGTACCGCGGGATGTCACGCTGGGCGTTCACCGAGCCGAGCGCACAGCCCACCAGCCGCTTCTCGGCGATCCCGAACGCGGCCGCGATGGCGATGTGGATGCCCTGGTCGATCGGTGGGGCCCCGATCACCACCGTCGTGCCGCCGTTGCGGGTGGCCTTGATGCCGGTCTCCGCCAGCACGCCGATGCCGGCCGCCTCGAAGGCGTAGTCGACGCCGATGCCGCCGGTCAGCTCCCGGCAGTGCGCGGCCACGTCGGTGGCCCCGGGGTCGACGACGTGGGTGGCGCCGAAGCCGAGCGCGCCCTCGCGGCGCTCCGCCACCGGGTCGGCCACGACGATCTTCGACGCCCCGGCGATGCGGGCCCCTTGCGTCACGGCGATGCCGATGCCGCCGGCGCCCGTGATCAGCACGGTCGCTCCCGCCTCGACCGCCACGGTGTTGAGCACCGCGCCGACGCCGGTCAGCACCGCGCAGCCGACCACACAGGCGTCACCGAGGTCGACGTCGTCGGGCACCTTGACCGCCGCCTCCTGGGGCACGACCGTGTACTCGCCCCAACCGCCCACACCGACACCCCGGTACACGGTCGAGCCGTCCCGGGAGAACGGGCTGGTGCCGTCGGCCCGGGTGGCGGTGTAGAGCGACCTCGAGAACTTGGCGCACAGCGTGGGCTGGTCGCGCACGCAGAAGTAGCAGCGGCCGCAGTTGGGCAGCGGGCACAGCACCACCTTGTCGCCGGGCCGCAGGTCGGTCACCGCCGAGCCCACGGCCTCCACGATCCCGCCCACCTCGTGGCCCAGGATCGACGGGACCACGGCCGGGATGGCGCCGTCGATCATGCTGAGGTCGGAGTGGCAGACCCCGCAGTCGGTCACCTTCACCAGCACCTCGGTGGCGCGTGGCTCCCCGACGTCGACGTCGTCGATCTTCAGGGAGCCGACGCTCTCCAGCACTGCAGCCCGCATGTTGTGTTCCCCCGTGGTGTGGTCGGTCTACGGACGCCGGGCGACCCGCGTCGCCCACACGATCAGCGGGAGCTGCAGCGGGAGGCGGCACAGGGCGACCAGGCGGAAGCGGTCGACGGGCATGTCGGCGGCCTGGTGCTCTGTGCCGGCGTCGAGCGCCATCTGCACGTTGGCGGGGAACACCGCCACCAGCAGCGCCGCGGTCAGCCAGCCCCCGGTGCGGGCGGTGCGCCGGTCGAGCAGCAGCGCCCCGCACACCAGCTCGGCCGCACCGCTGACGAGGACCACCCGGCGGGCGTCGCCCAGCCAGCGGGGCACGATCTTGTCGTAGTACTGCGGGGCGACGAAGTGCGTCACCCCGGCCCCCAGCATAAGCAGCGCCAGCCCCAGCCGGCCGCCGGTACCCCCACGTCGCTCCATAGCCCCCGAGACTACGTTCTGTCTTCGCTCAGCCGGCTATGCCGGGCTGAGCGAAGACAGAACGGGTTTAGAGCTGGGGCTGGGTCTCGTACCAGTCGAGGATCGCCTGCGTGACCTGCTCCTGGGTCATGGTGGTGCCACCGGCGCTGACGACGGCGTCGCCGATCTTGTCGACCGGCTGCGCCACCGTGCCGACCAGGTCGGTCACCAGGCTCCTCGGCGTGAGCGCGTCGGCCGGCGGCTCGGCCGCCGACGCGGCACCGGCGCTCGCCGTCAGCGCGAGCACGCCGACGGCTGCTCCCACGATCAGTCGGGCGGCGCGCATCAGCTGATGCCCAGGAGCTGCTCGGCGGTCCCGATCACCAGCCCGAGGGGCGACTGCATCTGCCGCAGCTCGAAGTGCTTCACCACCGCGGCCGGCGGCGCGGTCTCCACCGGTGCCGCGTTGGCGGCGGTGGCCCCACCGGCCACGACGCCGCCGGCGATCGCCAGCGCGGCGACGATGGCCGAGCGGGGCCTGGTGATCCCTCTCGATCGTGCGACCGGCGACGACGACGCCTCACGCCCGTCGCCCGTGTCCTTGCTCTCTTCCACTTCGTTCCTCTTCCGGCCCGCCTTGTGCGAACAGTCGACGGCGCGCCGACACAACGTCGGCCGGCGCGCCGTCGGGGACTACATCCCGCCCATCACCGAGGCGGCCGTGCTGCCGAGGAGCTCGGCAACGGTCGTGGCGGCGAGCTCGCCCACGGTCTGGCCGGCGGTCATGCCGACGTCCGCAACCTTGGCACCGACCCCACCCATGTCGCTGGCCGGCATCTCGGGGAGCTCCGGCAACGAAGGCATCTCGGGGACCTGCGCACCAGCAGCCGCAGGCAGTGCGAGCACCGCGAGGGACACGCCGACGGCCGCCAGACTCGCTCGAACCTTGTTCATCTATCTCTCCTGGATCGTGCCGCGCCAGCCGCGGACCGTAGCACCATCCGTGACCCCGACCGCACCTAGGGTGACTGGCGGCCCAACCGGTCGAGCGCCCGCAGCGGCGGAACGGCGTCGATCACCTTGCTGAACGAGACGACCTCGCTCACCAGGTTCAGGCACAGGACGCCGACCAGGACCACCGTGCGGACCCAGGGAGCGCAGGTCAGCACCACGCCGAGGCCGAGGACGGCGCCGAGGACGTTGGCGCCGGCGTCGCCCAGCATGAGGCGCTCCCGGAGGTCGGGGACGAGGAGGCCGGCGGCAGCACCGAGCGCGAGGGCCACGCCGGTCAGCTCCGGTTCGAGGCCCACGGTCACCACGAGCACCAGGCCCGCCAGGAGGCTGACCTTCACGACGCGGCCCGGCCGGCGGTCGAAGAGGTTGGCGAGGTTGGCGGCCAGGGCGACGAGGGCCCCGTCGGCCAGCAGGCGCCACACGCTGCCGTCGGCGAACGGCGCCGCGGCGACGACACCCAGGGCGGCGCCGCCGAACAGCTTGGCGCCGCCGGTCGTCAGGCGACCACGAGCGAGCTCGGTGAGGTGGCCCCGGAAGCCGCCGCTCTGGCCGACGCCGCCCAGGTCGTCGAGCAGGCCGAGCAGGGCGAAGCCGACCGCCACGGGAACGGCGGCCGCCAGTCCCGCGGGGATCGCCGGGTCGAGGTCCCACCCGGCCGCGTCGGCGACCGCCACGACCGCCGCCCCGGCCACCACCACGAGCGCCGCGACGACCCCGACGGCGGTGGGCAACGTCCGCTGCCGGAAGTTCTCCCGGGTGAACACCTCGGCGCCGAACGCCGGCTCGAGCGCCTTCCACCCCACCACCGCACCCAGGACCCCTGCGACGAACGCAACCACGACAGCCATAGCCCGCCGACGGTACTGCGCCGCGGGTGGTCAGGCGGCGGAGGGAACGGGGCCGGTGCGGTAGGCCGACTGCCACTCCGGGAACGACGACCGCCAGTCGGCCGGCATGGCGGCCAGGAGCGCGGTGACGACGTCGGGAGCGAGGTCGTCGGCGAGCCAGGGCAGGGTGAACGCCGGGTTCTGCGGCCCGCCGCCCGGCGCGGGGCCGTCGGCGAGCGTGCCGCGCTCCATCACCGGGACGAGGTGCTCCTCCTCCAGGTCGAGGTGCCGGCCGAGGACGGTGGCCAGGTGGGCGACGAGGTCGGCGCAGGCAGCGGCCCCCGCCGGGAGGGCGGCGCAGGCCGCGTCGACCCGGACCAGGAGGTCGTCGAGCGAGTGGTGGTCGGCGGCGAGCTGCTCGACGACCCCGGCCAGCTCGGGCGCCTCGGCGAGCACCTGGGGGAACAGCAGGGCGTCCTCCTGGTCGTGGTGGAAGACGAGGATCTCCCGGTACTGGTCCCAGTGCCGCGCGACCCGGGGGAGGTCGGTCGCCGCCCGCAGCGCGACCGGGAACCGGTGGGCATCGCGCCGCAGAGCATGGTGGATGGCCAGGAACAGGGTCACCGGCGTGGGCCGGCCGTCGGGATCGAGGGTGGGGAGCGTCGTCATGCGAAGTACCTCCTGTGCGTTTCGCATCCATATGCCTATCGCAATTGATTGCGAATCGCACACTCCCTGGTTGGGTACGGTGTCCCACCGATGAGCAAGCCCCTCTCCCCCGACGACCCGACCGTCGCCGCGGTGGAACGGGCCATGGTCGGGGTGCGGCGGTCGCAGACCCGCCGGGCGCTCTGGCCGCCGATGCTGCGGGCGGTCGAGGAGCGCCTCGGGATCGAGCTCGACTCCGGCGCCGCGGCGGTGGTCGACGCCGTCGAGGAACCGACGTCGGACGGCGCGGACGTCACCGTCGGGCTCGTCGCCGAACGCCTCGGGCTCGACGCCTCACGCGCCAGCCGGCTCGTCGCGAGCGCGGTCGCCACCGGGCTCGTGCGGCGGGAGGCCTCCCAGGAGGACGGCCGCCGCATCCACCTCACGCTCACCGAGCTCGGTCAGCGGGTGTTCGAGGTGGAGCAGGACGTCCGCCGCGCTCACATGGCGGAGGGCATGGAGGGCTGGTCGGCCGACGAACGTCGCACCTTCGCCGAGCTGTTCACCCGGTTCGTCGAGAAGCGCTGAGCGACGGCCGGCCAGTCGACCAGCACCAGCGGCACGGTGATCGCCCAGGCCCAGTAGTCGAGGCCCAGCAGGAACCACGTGCCGACGTGCAGCACCGCCGCCGCCAGGGCGTAGAGCACCTGGACACGGCGCACCACCAGCACCACGGGGAACGTCAGCTCGATGCCGAGGATGAACCCCGCCGACACCCGGGCCGCCCACACGTGCTCCCCCACCCAGCGGGCCAGGTCGCCCCACGCCGGCGACCCGATGCTCGGCCCCCACAGCATCACGTAGCGCATGTTGTCGCCCAGCACCCACTCGGGCCCGGAGCGCCGCAGCTTGTGGTAGCCGGCGAGGAAGTAGACGAGGACGATGATCACCGTCGCCACCCGGATCGGCCAGCCCCACGCCGACCGGGGCTCCCGCGACCGCCACGCATCCTTCAGCCGGGCGGCCGCACCCCCGACCGGGGCGAGCAGGAACGGCGCCGACGCCCACAGCAGCAGCAGGTCGTTGTGCAGCACCTTGCCCCGGCTCCCCCGCAGCCCGGCCAGCACCAGGTAGCAGACCCAGGCGACGGCGAACGTCACCCGGGGGCTGCGGCGCCAGGCGGCCGCGAGGGCGGCCACGGTCCCCACCACCTGGAGGGCGACGAACACCCACACCGGCGGCATCCGCTCGACCCAGAACAGCAGCGGCACCGGGTCGACCAGCGCCCGCGGCGTGTCGGCCAGCTGCCGGTACGACCCCAGGGCGACCCGCGCCCCGATCAGCAGCGACAGCCCGACGTGCACGACCACCAGCCGGGCGGCCGTCTCGGGGCCCCACAGGGTGTCGTCGAGCCAGCGGCGGAAGCGGGTCACGACGCCTGCTCCCCTCGCCGGGGCGTGCAGGTCGCCTCCACCTCCGGGTCGTGGGTCAGGACCCACTCGCCGTCCCGCTCGACCAACCTCTGGGCGTCCTCGGCGATCTGCACCTCGACCGTGTCGGGGCGGACCTTCACGACCGCGTCGGCCAGCGCCCGGCACACGGACCGCCGGTGCGCCTCCGACGAGCCGGGGAGGTCGGCCATCGGCCACTCGGCATGGCGGTAGCCCAGCGGCAGCTCCTCCAGGCTGACGATCCGCGCCTCGCCCGAGCCGTCGACCGCCTGCACCACCCAGCGGTTCTGGCTCTCGTCCCGCAGCGCCGAGAACAGCCGCCAGCCCGTGAGCGGCCACGTGTCGAAGCCGACCACGCCCGGCACCAGCAGCAGGGCGAACAGCACCGCCACGAACCAGCGGGCGGTGCGCGGGACCTCGGTGACGTCAGTCGGCGTCGCCATCGTCCACCACCAGGGGTTGGCCCGGCTCCAGCACCAGGCACACCAGCGAGGCCGTCATGACCATCAGCGTCACGCCTCCCACGATCGCGCCCGAGTCGTTCACCAGGCTGCCCAGCACCGCCGCCACCGCCGCTGCCACCAGACCGACGTGCAGCGTCGGGATCCGGGCCCGCACCGCCTCCAGCGGCCGCCCCGAGTACCGGACGAGGAACACCAGGAACGCCACCGCCACCGGGATCGCCGCGATCCAGAACGACGTGGTCGACACCCGCAGGTTGGCCAGCAGCTTGCGCTCGACGATCGACAGCAGCGGCTCCAGTCCCTCGTTGCCGATCCGCTCGAACAGGCGGCCCAGGTGCGCCCGCTCGTCGGCCGGCCGGGCCAGGTCGACGAAGCCGAACACGGTCACCGCGGCGACGGTGGCCAGGCTGGCGATCACCAGGTTCCTGACGTTCACGCCCCGCCGCCACAGCAGCCCCGCGAACACCAGGATCGTGGGCGTGAAGGCGATGATGCCACCCACGTCGGACCCCCAGATCGGGAGGCCGATCACCACCAGCACCGCCCCCAGCAGCGCCAGGGACTGCCAGCGGGTGCGCCGCTCCGGCGGGAGCGCGGCCACGAACGCCGCCAGCAGGCACGCCGCCGCCGCCACCTGCCCGAACGAGTAGTTGCTGATGCCGTAGAGCCGCGAGTTGCCGGTCGGCGAGTAGCCGAACGCAGCGCTGAGGCTCAGGCGCGACCCGGTCATCACGTCGCCCAGCAGCACCCCCATCACCAGCAGCAGCATCGCCACCAGCGCCAGCCGGGGCCGGCCCAACCGGGTCGCGACGACGGTCGCCGCCGTCGCCACCAGCACGGCGCCGGTCACGATGAACGCCCAGTAGAACCCGCTGCCCCACTCCTCCAGCGGGAACGCCCGGGCCAGGTACGAGAACGGCAGCAGCGCCAGGTCGACCAGCGCCAGCCACCACACCACCCGGCGGGCCCGACCCGTGCTGCGCCGCGACACCAGCACCGCCGCGGCGCCGCACGTGATCGCCAGCAGCAACACCACCACCAGCGTGGTCGGGAACAGGGTCTGCTCCCGGAAGCGCGATGCCGCGTTGAGCGTCACCAGCCGGTCGACCTTCTGCTCGTAGGTGTCGCCGGAGCCGACCAGCTCGGCGGGGCGGCCCTCCATGTCGACCGGCCGGCCCACGTCGAGGCGCTGCAGCACGGTCGGGGCGAGGTCGACCAGGGTGAGGAAGCCCGACCGCTGGGTCGACGCCGACCGCAGGTAGCCGGGCGCCCGGCCCGGCAGGTGCAGGCCGGCGATCGTGAGGTCGCGGTCGTTGGACAGGTTGTAGGGGGCCGCGGTCAGCACCGCATCGCGGTCGAGGTCGACCTCCTCCAGCAGCCGGGCGACCAGCCGGTCGGTGTCGGCCAGGGCGTCGGCCCACAGGTCGTCGAAGCGGGCCTTGTCGACCCGGTCGCGGTAGCGAAGAGTGCGGGCCAGGTCGGAGGCCTCGACCACCACCAGCCCACCGTTCTGGCCGGCCGGTGCCGCCCAGGCGCTGCGGAACGCCGCGGCCACGGCGTCGATGTCGAGCCGCCGGCCGAAGGGGCTAGAGGGATCGTCGACCAGCAGCCCGGTGCCGAGGCTGCCGGCCGGGATCACACCGTCGCTCGTCACCACCGCCAGGCCGACCTGGCGCTCGTAGGAGGGACCGATCGTGTCGGTGCCGTCGGCGTTGCCGATCGCGACCGCCCCGAGCCCCGCCTCCTGCAGGGAGTCGCCCAGCGCCCCCAGCACGGCGTCGTAGGGCTCCCGGTCGTTGGCCTTCACCAGCGCCGGCCACGCCAGCGCCACGTACTCGCCGTCGGGGCGGGTGCCGGTGCGGCGGTGGAAGATCTCCCCGGCGGTCGAGCCGCCCGACTCCTCGCCGGTCGCCAGCTGCTGGCCGTCGACCGAGGGCTCCGAGATCCCGCGGGTGCCGGCCGAGATCGTGAGGTAGGCGGCGCCCGGCAACGCCCGGGGGTTCACGCCACGGGGGGCGAGGTCGGCCAGCGACGAGTCGGCCAGCAGCCCTTCGAGCGCCGGCAGGTCGTGCTCGTCGAGGTCGCGCCAGGTCACCCCGGGGAGCGACAGCAGGAGGAGCTTCTCGGGCTGGGGCGGCTCGTCGTCACTGCCCCGGGTGCCCTCGGTGCCCGGCGCCTCCTGCGCCCCCGCCGCCGGCGCCAGCCCCAGCAGCACGACGCCGACCAGCAACGCTCCTGCCGCACCGCGCCATCTCTTCGAGGTCATCTCGCTCCCTCCGCCGATCCTGTCCACCGGATGCCACCGGGCGTCGCCCGGAGGACCTGGAGCACCACGACCGGCACCACCACGAGCAGCATCGTCGCCGGCACCGCGATCGAGGAGTCGTTGGCCACCAGGCCCACCACCGCCAGCACCACCAGCCCACCGGCGCCGGCCACCCACGGCCCGGTGCGGCGGGGTGCCTCCGGTCCGGCGCGCCCCAGCGCCACCAGCACCACGTACAACGCCGTCACCACGATCACCCCCAGCACCGCCCCCCACGCCGCCAGCTCGGCGCCGCCGAAGCTGGCCTGCCAGCGCCGGGTCAGCGTGTCGGCGAACGCCGACCACCGGCCCGCCACCAGGTGCTGCGCCAGGCGCGCCAGGTGGGTCTGCGACTGCGACGGGCGGGCCGCGTCGACGAAGGCGAACCCCAGCAGCACGCCGGCGGTCACCGCCACCAGGATGCACAGGTCGCGGCTGGTCACCCGGCGGTCGGCCAGCAGCAGCGCGGTCACCCCGAAGGCCGGCACCATCGACGTGACGCCGCCCACGTCGGCGCCCAGCATCGGCAGCCCCTCCAGCACGATCGCCGCCACCAGCAGGGCGTAGGCGACGCGCAGCCCGGACCGGCCGGCGCGGTCGACGATCAGCACGGCCAGCATGATCGTGGCCGAGCCGAACAGGGCGAACGCCAGGTTGCCCAGGCCGGTGAACCGCCCGGCCACGGCCACCGAGTAGCCGAACGCCGTGTTGAGCTGCAGCGGCGCGCCCAGCAGCACGTCCACGGTCACCATCCCGACGGTGAACCCGACACCCACGAGCGCCCCGATGCCGCGCCGCCGCCGGTCCGCCAGCCAGGCGACCACCCCGATGCCCAGCGCCAGCACGGCGCCGCCCACCAGGTACGGGATCGTGCGCTCCCCCACCAGGCCGATCTGGCCCACCAGGAACGTCGCCGGGATCACCCCCAGCGCCACGTAGGCCAGGCCGGCCAGCAGCCGGGGCGCCTGGGCGCCCAGCCAGCGCCGCTGCCAGGTCGCCAAACCGAGCAGGGCGGTCCCCACCGAGATCAGCGTGACGACCAGCGCCTGCTGCGAGTCGCGGAAGTCGGCGGCGGCGGTCTCGTCGACCAGCCGGCTGACGCGGCCCGCCACCTCGTCGTCGCCCACCTGGAAGCTGCGGCCCTCGATGCCGTCGGGCGGCTCCTCCCCCAGCAGCGACAGGACCGTGGGCGCCACGTCGGCCAGGTGGACGTAGCCGTCGCGCCGCGTCGTCGCCGACTGCAGCAGGCCCGGGTCCACGCCCGGCGCCCGGAGCGCCACCATCGCCAGCGCCGGCGCACCCCGGGGCGCGACCGGCGACACCACCACCACGGCGTCGCGCGACGAGTCGGCCCGCTCCAGCACCTCGCCCAGCAGCACGTCGGCGTCGACCATCGCCTGCTCCCGCAGCTGGCGGGCCTGGGCCGGCGTCGCCCGGGGCCGGTAGGCGGCGGCCCGGCTCAGGTCCGAGGCCTCCACCAGGACCACCGTGCGGCCGCTGTCGTTCCACTCCAGGTCGAGCGCGTTGAGCACGGCGTCGTGGTCGAGGCGGCGACCGAAGGGGGCGGCGGGGTCGTCGACGAGGAGGTTGCGACTGACCATGCCGTCGGGGACGATGCCGTCGTCGCCCATCAGCATCGTCGCCGCGCTGCGGGCGTAGGCGCCGTCGGGCGGCGGGTCCTCGCTCACGAAGCCCTCACCGGCATCCGCGTTGGCGACCACGGCCCGGGGGATGCCGGCGTCGGCGAGCGCCTGGCCGAGCAGGCCCACGTCGGCGCCGTAGGGGCTGTCGTCGTTGCGGTCGATGGCGGCGCCGATCGCCAGGTAGCCGATGCCCGGGGGCACCACGCCCAGCCGGCGCTGCAGGATCTCCGAGGCGGGCACGCCGCCGTAGCGCTCGTCGGGCTCGAGGGCGACGGCCACGTCGATCTCGGGGGCCAGCGCCCGGGTGCCGGCGCCCATGCTCAGGTAGGCGTCGGTGGTGCCGGCCGCCACCCGGCCGATGCGGGTGGACACGTCGCCGATGGCGGCCTCGTCGACGAACGCCTCCAGGTTGGGCATGTCGTAGCGCTGCACGTCCTCCCACGACACCCCCGGCAGCGACACCACCAGCACCCGGTCGACCGGCGCGTCGCCGACCTCCCGCGGCTCGTCGCCCCCGCCACATCCGGCGACCACCACCAGCCCGAGCAGCCCCGCGAGCCCCACCCCGGCGAAATTGCGTCGGAAAACCCGCACATGGCGGGCGGATCGACGCAATTTCCCGAGGAGCCTCATGCCGCGGCCCCACGGGTGCTGAGCGACGACGTGACGCCCAGCAGCCGGTAGGCGCCGACCACCAGCGCCGTCCCCACGACCCCCGCCCCGGCGACGAACGCCAGGTCGGCGAGGCGGCCCGGGTCGTCGCCCAGCAGCGCCTCGCCGGCGGCCCACGCGCCGAGGCCGACCGCGGCGCTCACCCCGACCATCCGACCGAGGCCCGCCGGCAGCAGCGGCGCCCCCGTGCGTCGTCGCAGGCCGACCGCCAGCACCAGCGCCCCGACCGAATAGGCGAACGAGTGGGCCAGGCCGAGCACGGCGATGCGGGCCGAGCCGTCGAGCCAGGCCCCGGCGCCCACCATCACCGCCACCCCGCAGGCGGCGCTCCCGATGGCGACCAGACCCGGGAAGCGGCTCTCGTCGAGCGCGTAGTAACCCCGGGAGAACAGCAGGAAGGCGCTGTAGGGGTAGAGGCCGGCCGCGAGTCCGGCCAGCGCCGCCGCCACCAGCTCCACGCCCGAGCGACCGGTCTCCCCGAACTCCACCAGCCGCATGCCCGGCAGCGCCAGGGCGACCAGCGCCGCGGTCACCGGCAGCACCAGCAGGCCCATCCGCTCCAGCGCCCAGCGCAGCGAGGCCGCCACCCGGGCCAGGCCGTGGTCGCGGGCCTCCATCACCAGCTCCGGCAGGATCGTGGTGTGCACCGGCTGGGCCAGTACGGCGTACGGGGCCAGGAAGAACACCCAGGCGGCGTTGTAGGCCACCACGCCGCCGCCGACGCCCGAGCACGCCAGGATCGCGGCGCCCAGCAGCAGCCCGCCGGCGGTGTGCAGCGTCACCCCCCAACCCGAGTGGCGCAGCACCGCGGTCACCCGGGTGTCACCCGCGAGTCGCCGCGGGCGCAGCCGGAACCCCGACCGGGCGCAGGCCACCAGCAGCACTCCGACGAACCCGAGCACCCCGCCCGTGGCGGCCAGCACCAGCAGCAGCCGCTCACCGGTGGACAGGTCGAGGCCCGGATCGGTGCCGACGGCCACCCGGAACAACACGAGGCCGGCCACCATCACCACCGTGTTGCCGATCGGCGCCGCCGCGGTGATGGCGAAGCGGCGGCGGGCGAAGAGGACCGCGCTGGCGATCGTCCCGGCGGCGTACAGCAGCACCTGGGGCAGGAAGAACGGGAGCAGGAAGGCGACGAGGTCACGCTGGTCGTCGGCCACGTCGGCCGGGGCGTTCAAGGTCAGCACCCGGGCCAGCAGCGGCGAGGCGAGGATGCCCACCACCGTCACCGCCCCCAGCACCATCAGGGCGACGCCCAGCACGCGGCCGGCGACCTCCTCGGCGGCCTCCTGGTCGCCCTGGTCGAGCAGCTGCACGAAGGTGGGCACCAGCACGGCCGACAGGGCGCCGGCGGCCAGCAGCTCGAACAGCACGTTCGACAGCAGGTTGGCGGTCTGGAAGGCGTCGCCCAGGTCGTTGGTGCCGAGCACCGCCATGATCACCAGCACCCGCACGAACCCGGCGGCCCGCGACAGGGCCGTGACCGCGCCCATCCCGGCCGCGGCCCGCCCCGTCCCCCGCGTCTTTGCAGGGAAACGACCCCATACGGGTCGTTTCCCTGCAAAGACGGGCTCGCTCACCGGCGCGCTCACTCTTCGGGCGGGGCGGGAAGCAGGCGGTCGGCGTCGGGGCGTAGGCCGTAGTGGCCCACCACCGGGGCCGACGGCACGGCGTCGTCGAGCGCCAGCATCGTGGCGATCCGGCCCGACACCCGGTCGACGTCGTCGACCGTGGAGATGCGGTCGCCCAGCGTCCCGTCGGCGCGGATCTGCGCCACCAGCGGGTCGCCCTCGTCGTCGGTCTCCGGGTCGTCGTCGGGCACGACCGGCGTCTCCGCCAGCACCACCGGCACCGGCCCCTCGGCGGCGAGCCCCGACAGCATCGGCAGCACCACCTGGTCGCCGGTGAGCACCGCGCCCTCGCCGGTCACCGTCACCACCCGCAGGCCGCTGGTCGGCAGCGTCACCACCTCGGAGTCGTCGCCCTCGGCGAGCTGGTAGTCGACGAACCCGGCGTCGTTCAGCTGAGCCAGCAGGTCGGGCTCGGCCTGGGCGGCGGTGAGGTCCGGGCTCGTGGCGTCGCCGGCGTCGGTGGCCGCGGCCAGCACCGAGGCCAGCCGTGCCCCCAGCTCGTTGCGCAGCGCCACCGGGTCGGTGTCGTTCAGGCCGAGGATCTGCGCCAGCTCGGTCGCCTCGTCCTCGTCGTCGAGCACCAGGCGGTCGGTCAGCCACCACACCCCGCGGGCGTCCGCGCCCGCCTTGGCCAACGAGTCGAGCACCCGCTCCACCGGCCCCGTGTCGCCCTGCAGGCCCCGCGGCGCCACCACCAGCACCGGGTCGGCGGTCAGCAGTCCGGTGAAGAGCCGCTCGCCCACCTGCTCGTCGAGCTGCTCGCCCTCCGACTCCAGGCTGCCGACCTGCGCCGACAGCTCGTCGTTGGTGGCCTCCTCGTCGTTGAGGCGGTCGGCGAAGGTGTCGAGCCGGTCCTCCAGGTAGTTCTTCGAGGCGTCGGCCAGGAAGTTGGTGCCGAGCAGCAGGCCGACCGCGAACGACAGGAAGACCGCGGTCAACGAGATGAGGTGGAAGCGGAAGTTGATCATGGAGGGCTGGACGGCCGCCGGCTAGAAGCCGGCGGTCAACGTGATCCACAGCGAGCGGAGCACGAGGCGCATCGGTGTCGAGACGAGCACGACGACGACCAGCGTCGCGAGCGCCGCTCCCACCAGCATCAGCAGGTCTCGTCGACGGACGGTCTGCTGGTAGAGGCGGCTCACTCCCTTGGCATCGACGAGGGCAGAACCTATACGCATCCGCACCAGGAAGGTGGACGCCATGCCCGCCCGGCCCTTGTCGAGGAACTCCACCATGCTGTTGTGCGTCCCCACCGCCACGATCAGCTCGGCGCCGTGCTCGAAGGCCAGCAGCATGGCGATGTCCTCGCTGGTGCCGGGCGCGGAGAACACGGAGTAGGGCAGGTCGAGGTCGTCGAGCCGCTTGGCGCCGGGCGCCCGGCCGTCGGTGTAGCCGTGCACCATCAGCTCGGCCCCGCAGCGCAGCGCCGTCTCCGACACCGAGTCGAAGTCGCCGATGATCAGGTCCGGGCGCTCGCCGATCGCCAGCAGGGCGTCGGCCCCGCCGTCGACCCCGATCAGCACGGGCTTCACGTCGTTCACGTAGCCCGACTGGCGCAGGAGGCGCAGATCCTCCTTGTAGTCGATGCCCCGCACCACGATCAGCACGTGACGGCCCCCGAGCGCCACGCGGGGGGCGGGCACGGCGAGCTCGCCGGTGAGCAGGTCCATCTCCTGGCGCATGTAGCTCACCGTGTTGATGGCGAAGCGCTCCAGCTCGGGGCCCATGTTGGCCCGGGCCGACTCGATGGCCGCGTCGACCTTGTCGAGGTCCTGCTTCACCCCGGTGCCGACGACCTCGCCGTCGACCAGCACGCGCTCGCCGTCGACGGTCACCTTGGTGCCCTCGACGATGCGGTCCATCACGTCGCTGCCCACGTCGTCGACCAGCGTGATGCCGGCCTGGCACAGCAGCAGCGGCCCCAGGTTCGGGTAGCGGCCGGTGGTCGACGGCGCCGCGTTGATCACCGCGACGGGCGCCGCGTCGACCAGCGTCTCGGCGGCCACACGGTCGATGTCGGCGTGGTGGATCACCGCCACGTCGCCCGGCTGCAGCCGTCCCACCAGGCGCTTCGTCTTCCGGTCGACCCGCGCCACCCCGACGATCGGTCCCTCCTGGGAACCGTTGTCGGAGCGACGCAGGCGACGGATCATCCGTTTGACACTATTTCCTGGCCGACCGCCGTTGCAGTCGCCAGGAGCTCCTCGGCGTGGCGGCGGGCGGTGTCGCTGTCCGGCTGGCCCGACAGCATGCGCGACAGCTCGATCACCCGCTCGTCGTGGTCGAGCACGGTGGCCTGCGACACGGTGACGTCGCCGTCGCTCTGCTTGGCCACCTGCACGTGGGCATCGGCGTGGGCCGCCACCTGGGGCAGGTGGGTGACGACCAGCACCTGGTGCTCCCGGCCGATCTTCGCCAGGGCTCGCCCCACGGCCGTGGCCGCGCTGCCGCCGATGCCGGCGTCGACCTCGTCGAACACCAGCGTGGGCGGGGCGCTGGTCAGCACGAGGCGCAGCGCCAGCATGGCCCGGGCCAGCTCGCCGCCCGACGCCACCTTGCTCAGTGGCTGCGGCTCGGTGCCGGGGTTGGCGGCCAGCAGGAACACGACGTCGTCGCCCGGGTCGTCGCCCTCCACCCGCACCTCGAGGCGGGCGTTGGGCATGGCCAGCTCCCGCAGGTTCGCCTCCACGGCCTGCGCCAGCTCGGGCGCGGCAGCCCGACGGGCGGCCGCCACCCGCGCCGCCTCCTCCTCGTAGGCCTTGCGGGCCTCGGCCTGGGCCCCGTCGAGCTGGGCGGCCCGGCGGTCGTGGTCCTCCAGCTCGGCCAGCCGGGCGCCCAGGCGCTCGTACTCGGCGAGCACCTCGACCAACGTCTCGCCGTACTTGCGGCGCAGGTCGGACAGGAGCTGACGGCGCTCGCGCAGCAGGTCGAGGCGCGCCGGGTCCTCGTCGATGGCCTCGGCCACACCCCGCACGTCGACCGCGACGTCGGCCAGCTCGGCCGCCAGGGCGCGCAGCCGCTCCTCCTGGGCGGCGAACGGCGCCCGGCCGGCCAGCGCCGAGATGGCGGCGCCCAGCGGATCGCCCGCGCCCCCCTCGTCGGTCAGCGCCGCGGCCGCCTCGGCGGCGGCCGCGTGGTGGGCGGTGGCGTCGGCCAGCACGTCCTCCTCGGCGGCCAGCTCGTCGTCCTCGTCGGGACCGGTGACCCCGGCGGCCTCGAGCTCCTCCACCTGGTAGCGCAGCAGGTCGATCTCCCGCGCCCGGGCCCGCTCGTCGCCGCCGAGCTTGGCCAGCTCCTGCGCGATGTCGCGCTCGCGCTGGCGGGCCACGTGCACGGCCTCCAGGTCGACGTCGCCGAAGCGGTCGAGCGCGGCCCGCTGGGCGACCGGGCTGAGCAGCGACTGGTGGGCGTGCTGCCCGTGCAGGTCGACCAGGCGCTCCCCCAGCTCCACCAGCGCGGAGACCGTCGCGAGCCGGCCGTCGACGTAGGCCCGGCTGCGCCCGTTGCGGGGGATGGCGCGGGCCAGCACCACCTCGACGTCCTCCAGGTCCTCGCCGAACTCACCGACCACCTCCCGGTCGGCGGCCCGCAGCAGGAAGCGCCCCTCCACCCAGGCCTCCTCCGCGCCGGTCCGCACCAGCAGCGGATCGGCCCGACCCCCCACCAGCAGCTCGATGGCGTCGACCACCATCGTCTTGCCCGCACCGGTCTCGCCCGTGACCACGCTCATGCCCTCCGAGAGCAGGAGTCGAAGGTCGGGGATGACGCCCAGGTCCCGCACCGCCAGCTCAAGTAGCACGACTACGCCCTTCTCATCGGTGAGATCTCATCGATCCGACAGGCCGAACTTGCTCTTCAGGATCCGCAGGAAGTCCCGCTGGCCGAACATCACCAGCCGGGCCGCGGTCTGGGCGGCCGTGCACGTGATGGCGTCACCCACGTCGAGCGTGACCAGGGTACGACCGTCCACCGACAGAGTGGCCGGCCGGTTGCCCAGCACCTCGAGCCGCACCGTCGCGGTGGGGTCGAGCACCAGCGTGCGGTCGAACAGCATGTGCGGCGACACCGGCGTGAGCAGCAGGCAGCGGTGGGTCGGGGCGACGATGGGGCCGCGCGCCGAGAACGCGTAGGCCGTCGACCCGGTGGGCGTGGCGACGATGAGGCCGTCGGCGGCGTACGGGGTGAAGAAGTCGCCGTCGACGCTCACGCCCAGCCGCACCGTGTGGCCCATCGGCGTCTTCTCCAGCACCACCTCGTTGAGCGCCAGGTAGCTGGTGTGCTCGTCGACGTGCGGCGAGTCGACCGCCGCCTCGATCAGCATGCGCTCCTCGACCTCGTACGACCCGGCCAGGAAGCGCTTCAGCGCCATGCGCAGGCCGTGCGGCTCCACCTCGGTGAGGTAGCCGAGCTGGCCGACGTTCACGCCGATCACCGGCACCCCGTCGGCCGCCACCAGGTCGACCGTGCGCAGCATCGTGCCGTCGCCGCCCAGGCAGATGGCCACGTCGAGGCCCCGGGTGAAGGTCGACTCGGGGACGCCCAGCTCGGGCAGCTTGGCGATGCCGGCGTCCTTGAGTGGTAGGCGCACCTCGTGGCCCCGCTCGGTGAGCCAGGCGGCCGCGTCGCGGGCCAGCTCGCCGGCCTGCTCCCGCTCGGGGTGGATCACCACCCCCACGGACGACATCAGGCGGTCGCCTCCGCGACGAGCGCCTCGACGTCGAGCCGGTCGTCGTCGCCGTCGCCGGCATCGGCGCTGCGTCGAGCACGCGCGTGGACGATGAATTCCACGTTCCCGTCAGCGCCGCGCAGCGGGGAGGCCATCCCCTCCATGATGGCTGCTCCGTGGGCGCGGAGCGCGTCTCTTACGGTTTCGAGCACCCGCCGCCAGACATCCGGATCGCGGATGACGCCCCGCCCGCGCGCCGCCTCCTCACGGTCGGCCTCGAACTGCGGCTTGACGAGGAGGACGACGTCGGCGCCGGGCCTCGCGGCTCGGAGCAGCGCCGGCAACACGGTCGTGAGCGAGATGAACGAGAGGTCGGCGGTGACGAGGTCGACGGGTTCGTCGAGGATCAGGTCACGGACGTTGGTGCGGTCGCGCACCTCGACCCGGGGGTCCTGCGCCACCCGTTCGTGCAGCTGCCCGTAGCCGACGTCGACGGCGACGACGTGGGCGGCGCCGTTCTGCAGCAGGCAGTCGGTGAAGCCACCGGTGGAGGCGCCGGCGTCGAGCGCCCGGGCGCCGGCGATCGTCTTGCCCAGGTCGAACCGCTCGACCGCGGCGGCCAGCTTCTCCCCGGCCCGGCTCACGAACCGCGGCCCGTCGTCGAGGACCAGCAGCGGCTCGTCGCCTCTCACCTGCCGGTTCGCCTTCAGCGCCGGGGCGCCCGCGACCGTGACCCGACCGGCGGTGATCAGCTGGAGGGCCTGCTGGGGCGTGGTGGCGAGCCCTCGACGGACCAGCTCCGCATCGAGACGACGGCGGACGGGAGGCGTGCCCCGCAGGCTACTCAGCCGTCGACGACAGTAGATTCGCCGTTCTCCCCACCCCCGGACAGGAAGGTCGACCCGTCGACATGAACGACAGACGACTGCTTCGCGCCCCCGGCCCGACCCGGCGAGCAGCCTGGTGCCTGGTAGCCACCCTGGCCATGGTCGTCGTGGCCTGCGGTGACGACGACGGCGCCGACGACACGGCGCCCGAGGAGGAGGCACCCGAGCAGAGCGACGAGGAGACGCCCGAGGAGCCGGAGGAGCCCGGCCCGCCCAGCTTCGAGGACGCCCAAGCCGAGTACACCAGCTGCATGGAGGACAACGGGGCCGACCCGGCCGACATCCCGCAGGGCATGAGCTTGGAGACGCTGGCCGAGATGGCCGACGCCTCACCGGAGGCCCAGGCCGAGATGGGCGTCGACGGCACCCTGCTCCAGGCGCACGCCGAGTGCTGGCCGATCGTCGCCGACGCCATCGCCGCCGGCGCCGAGGTCCCCGAGGGCTCGTCGCCGTCGACCACCGTCGACCAGGAGCTGGCCGCGAAGATGCACGACGCCGTCGCCTGCCTCAACGACCGGGGCTGGGACTTCCTGGAGCCGGGCGTCGAGACCGGGCCGCTGACGATGGCAGCCCGCCAGTCCGGATTCAACTGGGACGACCCCACCTTCCTCCAGGACCAGAGGGAGTGCCAGCAGCAGGCCGGCATGATGGGGTGACGGCGGCTCAGCCACCCCCAACCGAAATCTCGACAGAGATGGTCGCTATGTCGCCATCCCTGTCGAGATTTCGTCAGAGGGCCGACGACACGAGGGCGGCGAGGTCGTCGGCGACCACGTCGGGGGTCGGCGACACCGGGAGGTCGTCGGCGTGCGTGACGCCGGAGAGCACGAGGGCGAAGCGGTAGCCGAGCGTCTTGGCGAAGGCGCCGTCGGTGGAGGGGCGGTCGCCCACCATGGTGCCGGTCTCGCCCGGGCCGCCGGCCAGCTCGTGGATCAGCTCGGCCATCGGCGGGTGGGGCTTCCCGGCCACGATCGGCTGCCGGCTCGCGGCGTAGGCCACCGCGGCCACGATCGAGCCGCCGCCCGGGATCGGGCCCTCCGGCGTGGGGTAGGTGGCGTCGTCGTTGGTGGCCAGGAAGCGGGCACCCCGGTCGACCTGGATCGCCGTGCGCCGCAGCCCCTCGTAGTCGAAGTGGCGGTGGAACCCGACGACCACCACGTCGACCGGGCCGTCGCTGGGCTCGTGGGTGCGGCTGTCGACCACCTCGGCGCCCCGGGCCGCCAGCGCCTCGGCGATGCCCGGCCCGCCGCACACCAGCGCCCGCTCCCCCGGCTCCACCAGGCGGGCCGCGGCCATCGCCGACGTCACGACACCGCCCTCCGCCGGCACGCCGAAGCCCGCCAGCTTCTCCTCCTGCCGCCCCACCTGCAGCGACGAGTTGTTGGTGGCGAAGAGCACCTGCTCACCAGCCGCGCGCAGCCGCGCCACCGCGTCGGCCGCACCGGCCAACGGCTGTTCACCCAGCCACACCACGCCGTCCAGATCGAGTATCCAAGCCATCGGGCCGAGTCTGCCAGGATGGGGAGCGTGGCCAGATTCGAGCCCTTCCACGCCCTCCGCTACGACCTCAGCCGGGTCGATCTCCCCCAGGTGGTGAGCCCTCCGTACGACGTCATCGACGACGCGCTGCGCGCCGACCTGGCGGGGCGCGACCCGCACAACGCGGTCCGCATCGACCTCCCCGTCGACGAGGGTGGCCGCGACCGCTACGAGGTGGCCCGCCGCCTGCTGGGCCGCTGGATCGCCGAGGGCATCCTGGTCACCGACGAGCGGCCGGCCTTCACCGTCTACCGCATGGGCTACGTCGACGACGCCGGCCGCCAGCGCCACACCACCGGCGTGATCGGCGCCCTCGAGCTGACGCCACCCGGCACAGACATCCTCCCCCACGAGCACACCACCCCGAAGGCCAAGAGCGACCGGCTCGACATGCTGCGCTCCTGCCGGGCCAACCTGTCGGCCATCTGGGGGCTGTCGCTGGCCAAGGGACTGACCGACCTGCTGCCGGTCGACCAGCCGCCGCTCGCCGACTTCACCGACGAGGCCGGTGTCCGTCACACGGTGTGGACGGTCGACGACCCGGCCGCCTGCGCCGCGATCTCGGCCGCGGTCGCCAACCAGCCGGTGGTGATCGCCGACGGCCACCACCGCTTCGAGACCTCACTGGCCTACCGGGGCGAGCGCGAGGCCGCGGACGGCGATCCCGGCGCGGCGGCGCTGACCCTGGCCTACGTGGTGGAGCTGGTGGAGGACGAGCTGACCGTCCGGGCGATCCATCGCTTGCTCACGGGGCTGCCCGACGGGTTCGACCTGGTCGAGGCCCTGTCGCCGTGGTTCGAGCCGATCGGCGCTCCCCCGGCCGACGTCCCGGCGGTCACCGCGATGGACGCAGCCGGCGCGCTGTGCCTGGTGCTCCCCGACCAGGAGGTGCTGCTGCGCCCCCGTCCCGAGGCCCTGGCCGACGCCCGCGACCTCGACTCCGCCCGCCTCGACGTCGCCCTCGCCGCGCTCCCCACCCACACCCTGAGCTTCCAGCACGGCGTCGACAACGTCCGCGCCGCCGTCGCCTCCGGCCAGGCCCAGGCCGGCGTGCTCCTCCGCCCCGCCTCGATCGCCCAGATCGACGCGACCGCCCACGGCGGCGAACGCATGCCTCCGAAGACCACCTTCTTCCACCCCAAGCTCAAGACCGGCCTGGTCTTCCGCTCCCTCGACTAACCTCCGGCGATGGAGCCGGGGGGGCTCCGACAGGGGGAGGCGGAATGCGATCGACGCTGTCGCGCATCGGGGCCGCGGGTGTGGCGCTGCTGCTGTCGGGCTGCTGGTGGGCACCAGGACAGGGACCGAGCCGCCAGGCCTACAACCGCTACGAGGACGTGATCACCGTCGAGGCGGTGGCCGACCTCGAGCAGGCCTGGAGCACGGACCTCTCGGACGGGCCTCTGGGCGCTCCGGTCGTGCCGCCCAACGGCCTGGTGGTCGTGGGAACGGATCGCACGGTGCACGGCGTCGACCGGCTCAGCGGCGCACCGGCGTGGGTCAACGGCCCGACCGGCAACATCCCCCACCACGACCCGCAGATCGTCGTGGTCGGTGACGGCCGGCTGGCGCTGGGCCTGGGTGCGGACTCGATCCTGTGGGCGACGAACTTCCTCGACCAGGACACCGGGCAGCAGCGGCCCGGGATCAACTACAGCGGGGGCAAGGTCGAGGGTGTGCGCGACGGCCGCGCCGCGGTCTTCTCCCCCAGCGACACCGGCGATACCTGGAACCAGACCGTGCGCGTCGTCGACATCACCGACGGAACCGTTCTCCTGACCGACTTCCTCCAGGACCACGAAGACCAGCCAGGTGTGACGCTGGGGACCCTGGCCGTGCTGCACGCCGGGTACGGCGTCCTGTCGGACCAACCCAGCGGCGGCTACGGGATGGGCGTCAGGGCGATCCCGGTGACCGGAGCGAACGTCGCCTGCGGGCCGACCGGTACCAATGCCTGCCCGACGTGGGTGACACCCGTCGACGGCACCACGGCCACGGCACCCGTCCTCAGCGACGACGAGGCGACCATGTTCGTCGCCACCGATGCCGGGACGGTCTACGCCCTGGACGCCGGCGACGGCGCCGTGCTGTGGACGGCCTCGGTCGGCGCACCCGTGGCCGACCCGCCCGCGCTCGACGGCACCACCCTGTTCGTCCCGACCGGCAGCGGTGCGCTGGTGGCGCTACCGGCCGCCGGGTGCGGCGCCGCCACGTGCGCCCCCCTCTGGTCGACCGATGCGGGAAGCCCGCTGACCGTGCAGCCCGCAGTCGCCGGCGGCGTCGTGTTCACCGGTGCGGCCGACGGCACCGTCGCCGGCTACGACGCGGCGGGCTGCGGCACCGCCACGTGCGACCCGCTCTGGTCGGCCACCACCGGCAGCGAGATCACCGGGGCCCCCGCCGTGTCCGGCGGCCACCTGTACGTCGGCTCGGCCGACGGCCAGCTCACCGCCTTCCGCCAACTCGACTGACCGCCGGACGCGGAAATTGCGACAGAACGAGCCCGGAACGGGCCGGTTCTGTCGCAATTTCGTCGGGTCTCGGTTAGCCGACTTCCCAGGTGGCGCCGGAGCGGAGGAGGGCGGCGAGGTCGCCCTCGCCCTTGTCCTCCTGGGCCGCGGCGACCTGGTGGTTCACGGCGGCGCCGTACTCCTGGCGCTCGACCGCGCGGAACACGCCGATCGGCGTGGGCTCGTGGGGCCCGGTGGCCAGGCGGGACAGCATGAAGGCGACGCCCGGGTCGGGGCGGGCCTCGTCGTGGACCAGCAGGGCGTCCTCGCCCACGTCGGCCACCTCGACGATGCGGGGCCCCTGCTGCGGGTCGAGCACCACGCCCTTGGAGCCGTCGGCCCCGAAGCGGATCGGCTCGCCGTGACGCAGCGGCACCAGCATGTCCTCACGCACCTGCTTGGCGGTGATCGCCCCGAACGCCCCGTCGTTGAAGACGTTGCAGTTCTGGTAGATCTCCACCAGCGTCGAGCCCTTGTGCTCGAACGCCCGGCGGAAGACCTCCATCATGTGCGCCCGGTCCATGTCGTGGGTGCGGGCGACGAACGTCGCCTCGGCGCCCAGCGCCACGCTGACGGGGTTGAACGGCTGGTCGAGGCTGCCGAACGGCGTCGACTTCGTGACCTTCCCCAGCTCGCTGGTGGGCGAGTACTGGCCCTTCGTCAACCCGTAGATCTGGTTGTTGAAGAGCAGCACGGTGATGTTGACGTTGCGGCGCAGCGCGTGGATCAGGTGGTTGCCCCCGATCGACAGGGCGTCGCCGTCGCCGGACACCACCCACACGTGCAGGTCGGGACGGGCGAGCGCCAGGCCGGTGGCGATCGCCGGGGCCCGGCCGTGGATCGTGTGCATCCCGTAGGTGTTCATGTAGTACGGGAAGCGGGCGGCGCAGCCGATGCCCGACACGAAGACGGTGTCCTCGCGCCGGATGCCCAGCTCGGGCATCAGCAGCTGCACGGCGGAGAGGATCGAGTAGTCGCCGCAGCCCGGGCACCAGCGCACCTCCTGGTCGCTGGACCAGTCCTTGCGGGTGGTGGCCGGCACCGGGTCGGGGAGGAGCGTGTCGGTCATGATGCGATCCCCTGCAGGTGGTCGAGGATGGCCTGTTCCAGCTCGGAGGCGGTGAAGGGCAGGCCACGCACCTTGCTCACCGTCTTGGCGTCGACCAGGTACTCGGCCCGCAGCATGGCGGCGAGCTGACCCAGGTTGAGCTCCGGCACCAGCACCTTCGGGTAGCGCTTGAGCACCTCGCCCAGGTTCGTCGGGAACGGGTTGAGGTGCACCAGGTGCGTCATCGCCACCTTGTGGCCGGCGGCCCGCACCCGGGCGACCCCACCGTCGATGGCGCCCCACGTCGATCCCCAGCCGACGACGAGGATGTCGGCGGAGTCGACGTCGCCGAACACCTCCACGTCGGGGATGGACCCGGCGATGCCGGCGATCTTGGCCGCCCGCAGCTGGACCATCCGCTCGTGGTTGGCGGGGTCGTAGTCGATGTTGCCGGTCCCGTCGTGCTTCTCGAGGCCGCCGACGCGGTGCATCAGGTCGGGGGTGCCGGGCAGCGCCCAAGGGCGGGCCAGCGTCTCGGGATCCCGCAGGTACGGCTGGAACGTCTCGACGCCCTCGGCATCGACATGGTTCGGCGCCGTGGCGAACTCGACGGTCAGGTCGGGCAGGCTCTCGATCGACGGCAGCTTCCACGGCTCGGAGCCGTTGGCCAGGTAGCCGTCGGACAGGAGGATCACCGGCGTGCGCCACTTCAGCGCCAGCCGGGCCGCCTCGATGGCCACCTCGAAGCAGTGGCTCGGGCTCTTGGCGGCGACGATCGGCAGCGGTGCCTCACCGTGACGGCCGTGCATGGCCATCAGCAGGTCGGCCTGCTCGGTCTTCGTCGGCAGGCCGGTGGACGGACCGCCGCGCTGGATGTCGATCACCAGCAACGGCAGCTCCAGGCTCACGGCCAGGCCGAGGGTCTCGGCCTTCAGGGCCATGCCCGGTCCGCTGGTGGTGGTGATGCCGAGGTGACCGCCGTAGGCCGCGCCCAGGGCGGCGCCGATGCCGGCGATCTCGTCCTCGGCCTGGAACGTGCGCACGCCGAAGTTCTTGTGCTTCGACAGCTCGTGGAGGATGTCGCTGGCCGGCGTGATCGGGTACGACCCGAGGAAGATCGGCAGCTTCGAGAGCTGGCTGGCGGCGATCAGCCCCCAGGACAGCGCCGTGTTGCCGCTGACGTTGGTGTAGGTGCCCGCCGGCAGCGGTGCCGGCTTCACGTCGTAGGAGTGGTCGAAGAGCTCGGCCGTCTCGCCGAAGGCATGGCCGGCCTTGAACGCGGCGACGTTGGCCCCGGCCACCAGCGGCTTGCTGGCGAAGCGCTTCTCGATCCACTCGAGTGTGCGGTCGACCGGGCGCGTGTACATCCACGACACCAGGCCCAGCGCGAAGAAGTTCTTCGACCGCTCGGCGTCGCGCGGCTTCACGCCCAGGGGCTCGACGGCCCCCTTGGTGAGGCTGGTCATCGGCACCTCGTACACCGTGAAGGCGTCGAGGCTGCTGTCGCGCAGCGGGTTCTCGGCGTAGCCGGCCTTGGCGAGGCTGCGGTCGTCGAAGGCGTCGGCGTTGACGATGAGGGTCGCCCCGGCGTCGACCCGGTCGATCTGGCTCTTGAGCGCCGCCGGGTTCATCGCCACCAGCACGGTGGGCGCGTCACCGGGCGTGGTGATGTCGTGGTCGGATATGTGGACCTGGAAGGCCGACACGCCGGCGAGCGTTCCCGCCGGAGCCCGGATCTCGGCCGGGAAGTCGGGCAGCGTGGCGAGGTCGTTGCCGTACAAGGCACTCGACGTGGTGAAACGGTCCCCCGTGAGCTGCATGCCGTCACCCGAATCCCCAGCGAATCGGATCACCACCCGGTCGACATCCCGCACGGACTTGGCCCGTTGGTCTTGATCAGACAAGGCGCCCCCTTTGGCGCACCCCATGCCAACCCCATTGGTGGCACGGTATGTGGTCGTGGACCTTAGCCTCGCCGTACGCGCGGGTGACGGCATGGTGTGACGTTTCTGTCATTCGACTTCGTTCTATCGACATCTGCCCCGAAATCCGGTACATAACCGGACTTCGGGGCAGGTCGGACACCCGGATGACGCCGCAGAGCGGTCAGGCGACGGTGATCGCCTCGTCGAGGTAGACGTCCTGGATGGCGTTGAGGAGCTCGGCACCCTCCGTCATCGGACGCTGGAACGCCTTGCGGCCGGAGATGAGCCCGATGCCACCGGCCCGCTTGTTGATCACCGCGGTGCGCACGGCCTCGGCCAGGTCGGAGGCGCCCTTCGACTCGCCGCCGCTGTTGATCAGCCCGATGCGGCCCATGTAGTTGTTCACCACCTGCCAGCGGCACAGGTCGATCGGGTTGTCGGACGTCAGCGTGTCGTACACCAGCGGGCTGGTCTTGCCGAAGCCGATGGCCGTGTAGCCGCCGTTGTTGTTCGGCAGCTTCTGCTTGATGATGTCGGCCTCGATGGTGACGCCGATGTGGTTGGCCTGCCCCGTGAGGTCGGCGGCCCCGTGGTAGTCGACGCCGTCCTTCTTGAAGCCGTTGTTGCGCAGGTAGCACCACAACACGGTGAACATGCCCAGCTCGTGCGCCCGGGCGAAGGCCTCGGAGACCTCCTGGATCTGCCGGGTGGCCTCCTCGGAGCCGAAGTAGATGGTGGCGCCCACCCCGGCCGCGCCCAGGTCGAACGCCTGGTCGACCGAGCCGTACATCACCTGGTCGAACTTGTTCGGGTAGGTGAGCAGCTCGTTGTGGTTGATCTTGACGATGAAGGGGATGCGGTGGGCGTAGCGGCGCGACACCACGGCGAGCACGCCGAAGGTGCTGGCCACGCCGTTGCAGCCGCCCTCGATGGCGAGCTCAACGATGTTCTGCGGGTCGAAGTACTTCGGGTTCGGGGCGAAGCTGGCCGCGGCCGAGTGCTCGATGCCCTGGTCGACCGGCAGGATCGACACGTAGCCGGTGCCGCCGAGGCGACCGTGGTCGAACAGCGACTGGAGGTTGCGCAGCACCTGCGGGCTGCGGTCGGACTGGGCCAGGACGCGGTCGATGTAGTCGGGGCCGGGGAGGATCAGGTCCTCCTTCGGGACCCCCTTCGACTCGTGGGTGAGGAGGCCGTCCGCCTCGTCGCCGAGCAAGCTTTGGATGTCCACGGAGCGTCTCCTGGGTATCAGATCGCGGGCGCCGGACCACCAACGGTAGTTGGCATCGACCCCATACCTACCACCCCGCCGCCGCCCCGAGCGGTCTCGGCTGCGCCGAGGCAATTAGCCTGCTCGTCGCATGCCGGATCTGCCCCCGTACAGGGTCCTCTTCGTCTGCTGGGGCAACATCTGCCGCTCCCCCACCGCCGAGGCGCTGCTGCGGCGCGAGGTGCGCGCCGCCGAGCTGTCCGACCTGGTGGAGGTCGACAGCGCCGGCGTCAGCGCCGAGCATTCCGGCAACCCACCCGACCGCCGGTCGCAGGCCGAGGCGCGGAGCCGGGGGCTCGACATGAGCGACCTGCGGGCCCGCCGGGTGTCGCCCGACGACTGGGACCGCTTCGACCTGCTGCTGGTCACCGACGACGCGGTCGAACGGTCGCTCCGACGGCAGGCGCCCCGCCGGGCCGACCTCTCGAAGGTGGCCCGGATCACCGACTTCCTCCCCACCGACGATCTCACCGAGGTCCCCGACCCGTACTACGGCGGCGCCGACGGCTTCCGCCACGTCTTCGACCTGCTCGAGGAAGCCTCCACCGCCATCCTCACCCACGCGGTCGCGGTTCGCTCCTGACCGTGGACGCTGCCGCCGTCGAGGTGTTGGGCCGGCTGCTGGAGTCGGAGGTCGTGCGGCACAGCTCGGTGGGCGGTGGCTGCATCGCCGACGCCCGCCGGGTCGAGCTCGCCGACGGGCAGGTGGTGTTCACGAAGTCGGGCGACCGGCTGCCGGCGGGGTTGCTGGAGGTCGAGGCGGAGGGGCTCCAGTGGCTCGAGTCGGCGGAGGCGATCGCCGTGCCGACGGTGCTGGCCGTGTCGTCGGACCCGCAGCTGCTGGCGCTGTCGTGGATCGACGCCGGCCCGTCGCGTCCCGGCACCGCCGAGCGCTTCGGGAGGTCGCTGGCCGGGCTGCACGCCGCCGGCGCTCCCGGCTTCGGCTGGCATCGCGACGGGTTCATCGGTTCGCTCCCCCAGCGCAACACGCCGCCGGCCGACGACTGGCCGTCGTTCTGGTTCTCCCGCCGGATCCTGCCGCTGGCGCGGGGCGCGTGCGATCAGGGTGCGCTGTCGTCGTCGGCGCCGGCGCTGGTCGACCGCCTCGGCGACCGGCTCGAGGCGCTGGCCGGTCCGCCCGAGCCGCCCGCCCGGGTGCACGGCGACCTGTGGTCCGGCAACGTGATGGTCGACCTGGGCGGCTGGCCGTGGATCGTCGACCCGGCGGCGTACGGCGGCCACCGCGAGGTCGACCTGGCGATGTACTCGCTGTTCGGCTCGCCGACGCCCGCCTTCTTCGCCGCCTACGAGGAGGTCCACCCGCTCGCCGACGGGTGGAGCGATCGACTCGGCCTCTGGCAGCTCGAGCCCCTGCTCGTGCACGCCAACCTGTTCGGCGGCAGCTACGGCGCCCGGGCGCTCGACATCCTCCGCCGCTTCACCTGAAGGTTCGTCGGCTCGACCTCTCTAGCGGAGGCTGTGGATGCGGGTCTGGACGTCGACGAAGTCGGGGTCGCTGGTCGCCACCCGCTGGAACAGCTCGCGGGCCCGGGGGGCGTCGCCCGCCCGCTCGTAGAGGTCGGCCAGGACGTAGGCCACCCGCAGGTGGTGGGGCTTGGCCTTGCGGGCCGGGCGCACGCCGGGCTCGAGCAGCTGCAGCGCCTCGGGCAGGCGGCCCTGGTCGGCCAAGGCGCCGGCGGCGACGATGCGACCCTCGGCCACGAGCTCGCTGCTGGGGCTGACGGTGCTCAGCTCCTCCCAGAGCTGCTCCACGTCCTTGTAGCGGCGCATGGCGCGGTAGCAGTCGGCGAGGACCGGGTGCTGGTCGACGCTGCCGGTGAGGTTGCGGAAGGCCTCGAGCTCGGCGATCGCCAGCTTCCAGCGGCCCAGGCGGTAGAGGGTGAGGCCGTAGAGCTCCCGCAGCGCCGACGCCCGGGGGGCGCTCTCGGCCAGGGGGCGGAGGATGCGGCGGGCGTCCTCGAAGCGGCCGCGGCGGAAGGCCTCGCCGGCATCGCGCATCCGTTGCTGGGCGCGGGCGGCCTTGGTGGCGCCGAGAGCGGCGCGCAGCTCGTCATCGAGCGCGGTGTCGCGCTTGGCTGCGGCTGCCTCCAGCTCGGCCGCCGTGACCTCCTCGTCGGCGATGCCGGTCAGTGCCGCCGGCGGTGCCGGAGCGACGCCGCGCGGCGTGCGACCCCGCTTGACCGCACCCTGGGCCTCGTCGCGGACGACGCCCTCGTCGATCCACTCCTCGGGCTTCCAGTCGGGCTTCGGCGCGGCGGCATCTTCCCGCTGGTTCTCCCGGGCCGCCTCGTTGGCCAAACGCCAGGCCGCCGACGCCGTCTCCTCCGACAGTCGCGCCGCACCCCGGCGAGTCACCCCACCCCAGCTGGCCGGGGCGTTCTCCACCTCGTCCGGCTGTCGATCCCGCCGATGCCCCCCTGCGTTCCCACGCGACCCGCCCCGGTCTGCTCCGGCAGGGCCCCGACGCCGATCGCCACCCGACGCATCGTCGTCGCCGTACCGCCGACCTCGACCCGGCGCCGGCTTCCCGGACGTCTCCGAGTCACTGCCATATCGTCGTCCCTGGCCTGCTCCCGGCTTCGACCTGCCGGATGTCTCCGAGTCGCTCCCGTATCGTCGTCCCTGGCCTGCTCCCGGCTTCGACCTGCCGGATGTCTCCGAGTCACTGCCGTACCGTCGGCCCTGACCCGTTGCGCGCTTCGGCCTCTCGGACGTCTCGGCATCCTGGCTGAACCGTCGTCCCCGGCCTGCCGGGGGCCGCGGCTTGCCCGACGTCCCGGCGTCGTCACCGTAGCGGCCTTCCTGCCGGCTCCGACTTCCGGAGGTCGGCCGAGCCGAGCTCGAGCGGGCCGGGCGCCCGGCATCGTCGCTGCGACGGGCACCCGGCGCTCCTCCACCACGACCGGGCGGGCGACCTCGGCCGGTTCCCTGGCCCGACGAGTCGTCCCGACGCCCCGCTCGAGGCGGGCCACCCGATCGACCCGTGTCGGCAGAACGGCCACTGCCGCCGGTGGTCCGACGCGGTGCGCCGCGGCCGGGGGTGGATCGGCCAGAGGAAGGGCGGCGGTCGGCGGGGGGCATCTGACCAGGCTACCGCCTAGGACATGGCCGAAATGGCGCCAAAACGACGAAAGGAGACCACCCAATTGAGTGGTCTCCTTTCAGGAGAAATCCGGCGGCGACCTACTCTCCCAGGCAGTCTCCCACCAAGTACCATCGGCGCAGGAGGGCTTAACTTCCGTGTTCGGAATGGGAACGGGTGTGACCCCTCCGCTGTGGCCACCGAAATCTGTTGTCAATCAAGGGGTGCGCCACCTAAGGCGCCCGCTCCTTGAGCACTTCATAGCGAGCACGAACGTCATTGTAAATCCAAGCCCTCGGCCGATTAGTACCGGTCGGCTACACACGTTACCGTGCTTCCACCTCCGGCCTATCAACGTGGTGATCTACCACGGGCCTTACCAGGTTAACCCTGTGAGGAACCTCATCTAGGAACGGGCTTCGCACTTAGATGCTTTCAGCGCTTATCCCTTCCGCAGGTCGCTAACCAGCAGTGCACTTGGCAGTACAACTGGCACACAAGAGCTGCGTCCGTCCCGGTCCTCTCGTACTAGGGACAGCCTTCCTCAAGTTCCTTACGGCTGTGGCGGATAGGGACCGAACTGTCTCGCGACGTTCTAAACCCAGCTCGCGTACCGCTTTAATGGGCGAACAGCCCAACCCTTGGGACGTGCTACCGCCCCAGGATGCGATGAGCCGACATCGAGGTGCCAAACCTTCCCGTCGATATGGACTCTTGGGGAAGATGAGCCTGTTATCCCCGGGGTACCTTTTATCCGTTGAGCGACGGCGCTTCCACACGCAACCGCCGGATCACTATGCCCTGCTTTCGCACCTGCTTGACGTGTATGTCTCGCAGTCAAGCTCCCTTGTGCCATTGCACTCGACGCCTGATTGCCAACCAGGCTGAGGGAACCTTTGGGCGCCTCCGTTACTCTTTAGGAGGCGACCGCCCCAGTCAAACTACCCACCTGGCACTGTCCCTGACCCGGATAACGGGCCCAGGTTAGAATCCCGGCATACGCAGGGTCGTATTTCAAGGTTGACTCCACACTGACTAGCGCCAATGCTTCCAAGTCTCCGACCTATCCTACACAACGCATACCAAAATCCAATACCAAGCTGCAGTGAAGGTCCACGGGGTCTTTCCGTCCTGCCACAGCTAACGAGCATCTTTACTCGTACTTCAATTTCGCCGGGTCGGTGGTTGAGACAGTAGGAAAGTCGTTACGCCATTCGTGCAGGTCGGAACTTACCCGACAAGGAATTTCGCTACCTTAGGACCGTTATAGTTACGGCCGCCGTTTACCGGGGCTTAGGTTCAGAGCTTCGCCCTTGCGGACTAACCCTTCCCCGTAACCTTCCGGCACCGGGCAGGCGTCACAGCGTATACGTCGTCTTGCGACTTAGCACGCTGCTGTGTTTTTAGTAAACAGTCGCTTTCCCCTGGTCTCTGCGGCCCGTTCGAACGCAGGACGCGAAGTCCATTGCCCTACTGAGGCCCTCCTTCTCCCGAAGTTACGGAGGCATTTTGCCGAGTTCCTTAACCACCGTTCTCCCGATCGCCTTGGTATTCTCTACCTGTCCACCTGTGTCGGTTATGGGGTACGGGCGCTGTGCCAACTGCTTAGCGGCTTTTCTAGGCAGCATAGGATAGGTGACTTCGCCTGAAACGGCTCGGTATCACGTCTCAACCTTGATGGGGCCCGGACTTACCTAGTCCCCGGTCTACACGCTTACCCCAGGACAACCATCGCCTGGGTTCACTTACCTTCCTGCGTCCCCGCATCGCTTGCCTCCTTCAGGTGGGTCGGTTCGTTCCCGAAGGAACAGCCCCTTAGCAACCCGAGCTCGGCATGATCGCGGGCACAGCGGTACCGGAATATCAACCGGTTGTGCATCGACTACGCCTGTCGGCCTCGCCTTAGCTCCCGACTTACCCTGGGCGGATTAGCCTTCCCCAGGAACCCTTGGACATTCGGCGGAGGGGTTTCTCACCCCTCTTTCGCTACTCATACCTGCATTCTCACTCGACCACGGTCCACGACTGGTTTACACCGCCGCTTCACTCCGAGATCGACGCTCCCCTACCACTCCTACGTAAGTAGAAGTCCGCAGCTTCGGCTCTGTACTTGAGCCCCGTTACATTGTCCGCGCAGGACCACTCGACCAGTGAGCTGTTACGCACTCTTTCAAGGATGGCTGCTTCTAAGCCAACCTCCTGGCTGTCTGGGCAGTCCCACATCGTTTACCACTTAGTACAGAATTAGGGGCCTTAGCTGGCGATCTGGGCTGTTTCCCTTTTGTCCACGAAGCTCATCCCCCGCGGACTCACTGCCGCGCTCTGGAATCATGGCATTCGGAGTTTGGTTGGGGTCGGTAAGCTTGTAGGCCCCCTAACCCATCCAGTGCTCTACCTCCATGATTGAACGCGCGACGCTGCACCTAAATGCATTTCGGGGAGAACCAGCTATCACCGAGTTTGATTGGCCTTTCACCCCTACCCACAGGTCATCCCCCAGGTTTTTAACCCTGGTGGGTTCGGCCCTCCACGGGGTCTTACCCCCGCTTCAGCCTGCCCATGGGTAGATCACTCGGCTTCGGGTCTACAGCATGCGACTGAACGCCCTGTTCAGACTCGCTTTCGCTCCGGCTTCCCATCACTGGTTAACCTTGCCACACACCGTAACTCGCAGGCTCATTCTTCAAAAGGCACGCCATTGAGGCCTTGTCAGAAGACAAGACGACTCTTTGACTGCTTGTAGACCAACGGTTTCAGGTACTATTTCACTCCCCTCCCGGGGTACTTTTCACCCTTCCCTCACGGTACTCGTGCGCTATCGGTCACCTGAACATACTTAGCCTTACGAGGTGGTCCTCGCAGATTCACGCCGACTTTCACGGTTCCGGCGTTACTTGGGATGACGATCCGAGGCTGCATGCCTTTCGTGTACAGGACTCTTACCTGCTGTGGTGTGCCGTTCCAGAACACTTCCACTAGGCAGCAACTTTGTAACTCGGTCCTAACTCTGGTGCATTAGGTATCGGTCCCACGACCCCGAAGTGGCAAGGCCACCAGGCTTTAACACCACTTCGGTTTAGGCTGATCCGCTTTCGCTCGCCGCTACTCACGGAGTCACTGTTGTTTTCTTTTCCTCGCGGTACTGAGATGTTTCAATTCCCGCGGTTCCCTCTACCAGCCCTATGTGTTCAGACTGGAGTAACACCCTTGCGGGTGTTGGGTTGCCCCATTCGGACATCTACGGATCAAAGCTTGGTCGGCAGCTCCCCGTAGCTTTTCGCAGCCACCCACGTCCTTCATCGGTGTCAGGTGCCAAGGCATCCACCGTTGGCCTTTTGTAGCTTGGAAGAACAAAGATGCTCGTGCTCGCTATGTAGTTCTCAAAGAGCGCAGAAGCCCGAGGACGCCGATGGATACAGGCGGTGCCTCGGGCAGTAAAGAGAGGATCAGAGATCACTCCCTCAAAACAGAAGAGAGGACAGTAAACCGATCAGCGAGCACTCGTGAGGAGGAAACACCTTCAACCCTCGAGCATCTTCGATCGGACCAAGCGAGTGTTCAACATTCGGGAGTCGCCCCTACAGATGTAGAAGCAATGACTCCTTAGAAAGGAGGTGATCCAGCCGCACCTTCCGGTACGGCTACCTTGTTACGACTTCACCCCAATCGCCGACTCCACCTTCGACGGCTCCCTCCCCGAGGGGTTGGGCCACCGGCTTCGGGCGTCTCCGACTTTCATGGTGTGACGGGCGGTGTGTACAAGGCCCGGGAACGTATTCACCCCGGCGTTGCTGATCCGGGATTACTAGCGACTCCGGCTTCATGGAGTCGAGTTGCAGACTCCAATCCGAACTGAGACCAGCTTTATGGGATTCGCTCGACCTCGCGGTTTCGCAGCCCTTTGTACTGGCCATTGTAGCATGTTTGCAGCCCTGGACATAAGGGGCATGATGACTTGACATCGTCCCCACCTTCCTCCGAGTTGACCCCGGCAGTCTCCCAAGAGTCCCCACCATTACGTGCTGGCAACATGGGACAGGGGTTGCGCTCGTTGCGGGACTTAACCCAACATCTCACGACACGAGCTGACGACAGCCATGCACCACCTGTGCAGGACCCCGAAGGACACCGTATCTCTACGGCTTTTCCCTGCATGTCAAACCCAGGTAAGGTTCTTCGCGTTGCCTCGAATTAAGCAACATGCTCCGCCGCTTGTGCGGGCCCCCGTCAATTCCTTTGAGTTTTAGCCTTGCGGCCGTACTCCCCAGGCGGGGCACTTAATGCGTTAGCTACGGCACGGAGTCCGTTGAATAGACCCCACACCTAGTGCCCAACGTTTACGGCGTGGACTACCAGGGTATCTAATCCTGTTCGCTACCCACGCTTTCGCTCCTGAGCGTCAGTACCAGCCCAGAGTGGCGCCTTCGCCGCTGGTGTTCCTTCCGATATCTGCGCATTTCACCGCTACACCGGAAATTCCCCACTCCCCTACTGGACTCTAGCTATAGCAGTATCGGGTGGCGTCCCCAGGTTGAGCCTGGGGTTTTCACACCCGACTTACTAAGCCGCCTACGAGCTCTTTACGCCCAATGATTCCGGACAACGCTTGCACCCTACGTGTTACCGCGGCTGCTGGCACGTAGTTGGCCGGTGCTTCTTCTGTAGGTACCGTCTGTGTTCGTCCCTACTGAAAGCGGTTTACAACCCGAAGGCCTTCATCCCGCACGCGGCGTTGCTGCGTCAGGCTTTCGCCCATTGCGCAAGATTCCCCACTGCTGCCTCCCGTAGGAGTCTGGGCCGTGTCTCAGTCCCAGTGTGGCTGATCGTCCTCTCAGACCAGCTACCCGTCGTTGCCTTGGTGAGCCGTTACCTCACCAACAAGCTGATAGGCCGCGAGACCGTCCCGAAGCGGCTGACCATTTCCACTCCTCGCCATGCGACGTGGAGGGGATATCCGGTATTAGACCCCCTTTCGAGGGCTTATCCCAGTCTTCGGGGAAGGTTTCTCACGTGTTACTCACCCGTTCGCCACTAAGTCTTCCCCAGTGTTGCCACTGGTTGGACTTCGTTCGACTTGCATGTGTTAAGCACGCCGCCAGCGTTCGTCCTGAGCCAGGATCAAACTCTCCATCGAGATCATCCGACATCCATCACCTAAGTGGTGATGACTGCCGTTAGATCAGAAGAGCTATCCAAATCCGAGGGAATTAGTCTCGGACGTGGTGCTCGAGATACTGCTGACACCGAAATCAATACAGTGCTGATTGCACTGCTTGGGTAAATTGACGGTGCGTAAAATGACACGATCTCGTCTTCGGCGACCGAAGTCGCTTCGGAGGAGATCGCCCGCACTCGCTCTCTCGTCCTCTCTTCTGTTTTCAAGGAGCGCCTCAAGGCCGCGACACATGTTCCAGAAGGAACTTCGGTGCCGGGTGGCTCTGACTTCCTTGCCCCCGCTCCCGACCTCAGCGGCCGTGGGGGGCGAGGAGTTAATCTAACGATCACCCTGAGCGTCGTCAACTCGAGACGGTGTGAATCCCGAACTTTCTTCGGAACCGCTGCTCAGGAGTACCGCGTAACTCTTCTTGCCCTTGCGAATCAGCACGTAACGGCCGTGTCGGACGTCATCCGGACCGATCTCACGATCGGGCCCGACACGCTCGCCGTTCACGTACACCGCTCCGGCTTCGAGGCTCCGACGTGCGTCACTACGTGACGACGCCAGGCCTGCAGCGATCAGAACGTCGACGACGCCGGATCCATTCCCACCGGCCGGCATCGGCGCCGTCGGCACCTCCCGGGCCACCGCGGCCAGCGCCTCGGGGCCGGCCGCGTCGACCGAACCGCCGAACAGCACCGCCGACGCCTGCTCCGCGGCCACCGCAGCCGCAGCGCCGTGCACCAGGCTCGTGACCTCCCGGGCCAGCGCCCGCTGGGCCGACCGTTGCTCCGGCGCCTTCTCGTGCGCGGCCACGAGCTCGTCGACGTCGGGGATCGGCAGCAGCGTGAACGTGAGGAGGAACTCGCGGACCTGGCGGTCGTCGGTGTTCATCCAGTGCTGGAAGAACCGGTAGGGGCTGGTGCGCTCCGGGTGCAGCAGGATCCGGGCGCCGGTGGACTTGCCCAGCTTCGACCCGTCCGGCGCCAGCAGCAGCGGCCACGACAGGGCGTGCGCCGGCTCGCCCCGCACCCGGCGGATCAGGTCGACGCCCTGGACGATGTTGCCCCACTGGTCGGACCCGCCGATTTGCAGCTCGACGCCCATGTTGTCGTGCAGCCACAGGTAGTCGAACGCCTGCAGGAGCATGTAGCTGAACTCGGTGAAGCTGATGCCCTGCTCGCTCGCCATCCGGTTCTTCACCGACTCGCGGGCGATCATCTGGTTGACGGTCACGTGCTTGCCGACGTCGCGGAGGAAATCCAGCAGGGTGACGTCGGCCGTCCAGTCGCGGTTGTTCACCAGCACGGCACGGTCGTCGTCGAAGCGGACGACCCGGGCGATCTGCTCCTCGAGGGCGGCGACGTTGGCCGCCAGCGTGGCCTCGTCGAGCAGGTTGCGCTCCTCGGAGCGACCGCTCGGGTCGCCCACCATGCCGGTGGCCCCGCCGGCCAGCGCCACCACCCGGTGACCCGCGTCCTGGAAGCGGCGCAGCACCAGCAGGCCGATCAGGTTGCCGATGTGCAGGCTGTCGGTGGTGGGATCGCAGCCGTAGTAGAGGGTGATCGGCCCCGAGGCGAGACGCTCGGCCAGCGCCGTGCGATCGGTCGTGTCGTGGATCAGCCCACGAGCCTCGAGGTCGTCCAGGATGGTCACTGCAAGATGCTCCCCGCGTGGCGGTACCAGGTCCAACCGATTCTCGCCGATCCCGACTGGACGGCGACGCACCCGGCTGGCGAACCTTGTGCCTTGTCCCGAGTCCGGATCCTCTTGGCAGCCGTCGTGGTCGGGTTGGTGAGCATGTGGGTGTACGTGCTCTTCCTGGCGTTCGGGCCGGGGCGGCAGCCGCCGGTCGACCGCTTGGACGACCCCGAGTTCGCGGTGGCCGCCGAGGACGTGTGCAGTGCCGCAATAGCCGACGTCGAGGACCTCCCCGTCGCCAGCCAGGCGCACTCGGCGACGGAGCGGGCCGCGGTGCTGCGGCAGGCCAACGGGATCTTCACGGGGATGCTGTCGGAGCTCGACGGCCTGACGACCCTGGCCCCGGCCGGCGAGCAGCGCGACCGGACCGAGCGCTGGCTGGACGACTGGCAGGTGCTCCTGGCCGACCGCGAGGCCTACGCGACGGCGCTGTCCGACGACCCCGAGGCGCAGCTGCTCATCTCCGAGAAGCCCGGCACCGGCCGGCACATCACGGGCTGGATCGACGAGTTCGCCCTGGCCAACAAGATGGACGACTGCGCCACGCCCGCCGACGCCTGAGCATCTGACTACGGATCGGAAGCCGGCGCGAGGCGCTCGGCGCGGCGGGCCTGCACCTCGTCGCCGGCGGTACGGCAGGCGGCCGCCACCTGCCGGGCGACCTCGGTGCGCCACGGCTCGGTCGTGAGGACGTGGGCGGCGGCCGCCACGAGCACCTCGGGTGGGGCCGCGGCCGTACCGGCCGCGACGAGGGACTCGGCTACGTCGAGCTGCAGGCGCTCGGCCGCTCGGCGGGCCTCGTCGAGCGATGCGGTGTAGGCCTCGTCGGCGGCGAAGCGACCGCGGAAGAGGGCCCAGGTCGCCGGCGCGGCGGCGCGGGCGTGCCGGCGCTCGGCCTCCGCCAGGTCGGTGCGGGCGTGCACCACGAGACGGTCGCCCTGGGTCGTCACGAACCGCGACGGCTCGCCCGGCGGTCGGTCCGGCTCCAGCACCAGGCGCACCTCGCTCAGCGCCGTACGGAGCGACGTGCGGCCCTTCAACGGGTCGCGCTCGGGCCAGACGGCCTCGATCACCTCCTCACGGGCGAGCCCGCCGCCGCCAGCCAGCGCCAGCACCAGGAGCACCTCCCGGGCCTTGCGGGAGCGCCAGGCGCCGTCGAGCACCGCCTGACCGTCGACGTGGACCGTCACCGGGCCCAGCAGACCGACCTCCAACCCCGGCGGTCCCGGGGCGGGGAGCCACCGGCGGGCCGCCGCCTCCACCGGGGCGTAGCCCAACCGCCGGGTGGCGGCGACGGCCCGGCCGGCCCGGGTGCGGCCGACGACGTCGCCGGCGAGGGCCGCGCCCACCTCGGCGACGAGGTCGGCGTGCAGGCGGGCGCAGGTGTCGACGGTCCCCAGCCGGCGCCGCAGCTCGTCGGCGACGGCCGTGGCCTCCTCCCAGCGGCCCGCCCGGGCCAGGCACCAGGCGTGGGGCGGCGCGGCCAGCAGCAGGTCGAAGCCCCCGTGGGTGGCGGCGGCGCGGTACCCCGCGGCCGCCGCCTGAGCGGCCGCCGCGTCGTCGCCCTGCGCCAGCGATCGCCGTGCCGACAGCGCCGCCGCGGCCGCGTGCCACCCCGCGGCCCGCAGCCGTTCGACGGCCGGCGGCACGGCCGCGAGGACGTCCTGGTGGAGGGCGACCTCGCCCGCCACCCACCACACCAGGGGCGCCTCACCGTCGGACCCGTCGTACCCGGCCACGACGGCCGCGGCGCCGTCGACGTCGCCGGCCCAGAACCGCGCCAGCGCCAGCCACCCCGCCGCGGTCGCTCCGCCCGCACCCCGCAGGGCCGACTCGAGGACGGCGGCGGCCGAGGCGAGCTGGCCGCGGTGCAGCAGGATCGTGCCCACCGCCACCTGGGCCTCCGCCCGCTCCCGCGGGTCCCGCGCCGCCGCCAGCCGCTGCTCGGCACCCGCCAGGGCCGTGTCCATCTCGACGGTGGCCCGCGCCGAGCTGAGGAGCGGCGGGAGGCGGTGACGCAGGTCGGCCGGCAGGCGGTAGAGCAGCGGCAGCACGGCCTCGGGCGACACCGCGCTCGCCCGGTGCGCCAGCAGGTCGGCCGCGCCCGCAGGGTCGCCCACCTCCAGCAACAGGTCGGCAGCGGCCACCGGGTCGGACTCCGCCAGCACCGGGGCGACACGCCGGGCGACCTCGCGCAGCCGGTCCGCTCCCAGCCGGTCCTGCAGCGGTCGCCGGACGAGGTCGAGCAACGCCCAGCCGTCGCCCACCGGCCGCAGCAGGGCGCTCGATCCGGCGAGGTCGACCAGGCGCCGGGGGTCGAGTTCGAGCGCCCTCAGCTGTGCCGGAACGATCGCCGGGACCAGCGACACCACCGCCAGCAGGTCCTCGGCACCCTCGCCGAGGCCCGCCCGGTCGAGCAGGGCGTCGACCGCGGCCGCCAGGTCGCCCCCCTGGGTCTCGGCCAGCACCGCCACTGCGGTCGCCCAGCCCGAGCTCGCCGCGTGGATCTCGGGCGCCAGGCCGGTGTCGCGGCCATGCAGGGCCAGCAGGACGCCGAGCTCGTCGGCGGTGAACGCCAGCTCGTCGGGGCCGACCACCCGCACCTGGCCGACGCTGGCCCGCCCGAGCAGCCCCGCCGGCCGGTCGGCGCTGCAGACCACCACCCGGCAGCCCGGCGGGGCGAGGGCGAACACCTCGGCCAGCACGGCGTCGCACTCCTCCGGCCGGGCCAGGTCGTAGTCGTCGACGACGAGGAGCGCCGGGCCCTCACCGAGCACGTCGAGCAGCGCCGCGGCCCGCTCGAGGGGCGTGGCCCCCGGGGCGGACGCCTCGACACCAAGGGCCGCCGCCACCAGGCGGACCAGGTCGTCGGCCCCCGAGGCGCCGGGAGCGATGCGGCACCATCCCGTGCGGACCCCGCCGTCGGTGTGGCCCAGCAGCTGCGCGGCCGCCACCGTCTTGCCCGACCCCGGCGGCGCCACCAGCAGGCAGGCCGGCTCGTCGCCACCCGCCAGAAGGGGGCGCAGGCGCGGGCGCTCGACGGCTCGGGGCAGCTGTGGAGGCCGGGTGAGTACGTCGAGCAGGGCCATGCGATGTGGGCTGGAACCTAGTGCTGGTGGGTGGCTCAGTAGGCTCCCGGGGGTGGCGGCAGAAGCCCTCGTCGGCCGGGAGATGGGTCGCTACCTGATCCAGGCCGTTATCGGCACGGGTGGGTTCGCCGTCGTCTACCGGGCGGTCGACACCGTGCTCGAACGGACCGTCGCCCTGAAGGTGCTCGACCCCGCGTCGCACCGCGACCCGACCATCGGCCGGCGGTTCGTCCTCGAGGGCCGGGCGGCGGCGAGCCTCGACCACCCGGCCATCGTCCCGGTCTACGACGCCGGCGAGCACGACGGTGTGCTGTGGATGGCGATGCGGCTCGTGGAGGGCAGCACGCTCGACCAGGCGCTCGGTGCCGGCCGGCGCCTCCCGCCCGACGAGGTGATCGCCGTCGTCGAGCGGATCGGCTCGGCCCTCGACCACGCCCACGAGCGGGGCGTCGTCCACCGGGACGTCAAGCCGTCGAACCTGCTGCTGGAGCGGGACGACCCCTACCGGGCCCACCTCGCCGACTTCGGCATCGCCGCCACCGCCCGCTCCGTGGGCCGCTACACGGCCGGGGCCCTGGGCACCGCGGCCTACATGGCGCCGGAGCAGGCCCGCCCCAGTGAGGTCGGACCGCCGGCCGACCTCTACTCGCTCGCCTGTGTGGCCTACGAGATGCTGGCCGGCCGGCGCCTGTTCCCCGGCGACGACTACGTCGCCCTGCTGTACGCCCACGCCACCGAAGCGGTCCCACCGATGGGGCACCCGGCCGTCGACGCCGTGCTGCACCGGGCCCTCGCCAAGGCACCCGCGGGGCGCCCGACCTCCGGTGGTGCCCTGGCCCACGAGCTCCGCCAAGCACTGGCCCCGCCACCACCGCCGCTGCCACCACCACCGCCCGCCGAGCCACCGTCGCCATCGCCGCCGGCGGGACGGGCGGGACCACGTCGGGGTCGGTGGCGGCTCGTCCCCGGTGCCGTGGTGCTGGTCGTCGCGGTCGGAGCCGGGACGGTGGCGCTGCTCGACCGGCGCTCCTCGGCGCCCCGGCGGGTGGACGACACCGCCGGCATCTCCTACGACCTGCGGCCCGGCTGGGACCTCGGCCGGGTCGAGCCCCCGCTCACGACGCTCGTGCGGGACGGCGACACCGAGGTCGTGACCCTCACCCACCGCCCGGCCGGGACCACCGACGCGGTCGCGGCGCTGGCCGACGCCGATCCGGCGGTCTGCCAGCGCGCCCCAGTGGCCTACGACGGGCTCGACAGCGGGGCGGCCGCCGCCCGCTGCGACAACCCGCAGGGAGCCGAGCCGGCGACGGCCGTCGGAGTCGTCGCCGGCGACGACTTCTGGCTGATCACGGTGGCGCCGGGCGTCGCGGCCGACGACCGCGACGCCTTCCTCGCCAGCGTGCGCTTCGGTTAGGACACGCGGTCAGTTGACGTCGCTGTCGACGCTGTTGTCGCTGACCGTGGGGGTGCCGGTGTAGTCGACGTTGTGATCGGCGCCGTTGACGGTGATCTGGTCGACGGTGACGACGTCGACGTTGTGACCGGCGCCGTTGACGGTGACGACGCCTGCCTGCTCGACGTTGACGTTGTTCTGGTTGCCGTTGACGGCCACGCTGGCGCACGAGCCGACGAGGTCGACGTTGAGGCCGCCCCCGTTGATCACCACGTTCTCACCGCCGCTGCAGGTGGCGTCGCCGCTCTCGCTGATCGTCAGGTCGTCGCTGCCCGTGGCGGCATCGTCGTCGTCGTCCGTCCTGTCGCCGCCGGCGTCGTCCGAGCCGTCGCCGCTGTCGTCCGAGCTGTCGTCGACCGTGCACGCCTGGCCGTTGATCGTCACGTTGCCGTCGGCGTCGACCTGGACCTCGTTGCCGTCGATCTGGATGCTGTCGTCACCGTCGCTGCTGTCGATCTCG
>Ga0193742_1000083_pt1 | contig 63711 bp, 109 predicted proteins | sample L2c1metaG_FD_165511 | JGI IMG/M metagenome (GOLD analysis project Ga0193742, IMG submission 165511) | Soil microbial communities from a riparian zone of the East river system, Colorado, United States - L2c1 | ecosystem: Environmental > Terrestrial > Soil > Riparian zone | place: USA: East... | reverse complement strand
TGGGCGTGTTGTCCTTTGTAGCCATGATATCTCCCTATGTCCGATTTGTCGGACATACCCTCTGAGAGCCATACAAACCCCTCAAAACCCCCCATACCCCTCCCCCTCCCCATAAAAGGGATTTTTTGGGAAAAATTCGGGCAAATTGGAAAGTCACCGACTTTTTGGGTTATTTCCAATTATTTAGGACACGCTCACGCTCCTCCAGTTATGTCATGAAATGTCATGACATGTCCGGATTTGTCCTAATTTGGACGGTTTTGTTCGGAAATATACCCTTTGTCCGACATGTCCGATTTGTCATGGTATTAGATGATACCGAGTACTTTGTCCGCTTTTTCTACGATAAGTCCTAGATCATGCCGCAATAGCCAACCATCGCCGCATTTAAGCGTATATAGGTCACTTTGTCCGGATACTTCGTAGTTTAGGCAGATATCGCAGTCTTTAGTATGACTGTTCACGCTTTCGCCTGATATTACCAGCAATAGCATGATATCGACGTATTTCTCATCTTTTGTCATGGCATGTCCTCTTTTGTCCGATTTGTCGGACATGCCGGATAAGGGGTATATTTCCGATTTGCCGCTTATGTCGCTTCTGTCCGACATGTCCGATTTATCACGCTTTAGTACTAAATACCGCTTTTACGGTAATTTCCACCCGCATAGTACTTTTTACCGGTGAAAATCGCGAAAGGCCACGCTTTAAGCCGATTTACCGTGCTAAGGCGTACTATCGTGAGATTTTTCATGACTTCTCCTACTTTGTCCGATTTATCCGATTTATCGTACATTTCGGACATGTCGGATAGGAGCGACATAAGGGGCTTTGTCCGGTATTTCCACTTTTGAGTTATTAAGTTACGATTTGAGGGGATTTCTCCGGTTTATCGGAAATTTCCGACATTTCCGTCTCGCCCTCTATGTCCGTATTGCCCTGGTACACCCTAATTATACCATGTCGCGGTTAGGCTGATATGTCGGATATATCCGGACATATCGTACTATATCAGGGTGCCCTTTTGCCCTACTAAATGGTGCTATATGCTGATAAATCGGACATATGTGGATACTCTAGGGCAAAAGGGGCGACATTTGGGGCATGTCGGACATGTCCGATATATACGATATGTCATATCGTACTATATCCGGACATTTCCGTACAAAAGCCACTGTGACATTTGTCACACCCACTATATCACGATATATCGGACATATCGGACATATCATGACACGCGACGTGCCGACAAATCGGATATATCATGATATATCCGTACAAACCGGACTGTGACGTAGATCACAGTGGCTATTGTAAGGATATATCACGATATATCGGACATATCCGGACATATGGGTCACCCACTATATCACGATATATCGGACATGGGCGACATATGGTATAAATCGGACAAAAAGTCATTTATCACGAAAAATCAACTATATTAGACAAAATAGGACAAAGTATGATATGGTGGTACCTCTCAGGAACATCTTGAAGTAAAATGAGTGTTAGTAAATTTACATAGTAATAGAAAAATTATATGTCACTATGAACAGGAATCTTTCTGCACCTGTCACAGTACCTTGGTCTCCCCCTCCCATTATATAAGAAAATTTCAGTGCATATTTTGCATAAGTGTAACCGTTCATGATGTTCAACAGTAGGGATAACGACATCTACTAGAGACTCAAGCGGAAAATTAGTTCTGGCGAACTCCCCAAAATATTTAATGGCAAGGACATCATATGCCTTAGCAGCATCTTCTGGATCTATCCACCCACCAATACGTATTTTTCTATAATTAACAGTAATTTGTGCATACCATTTTCCACTCACACCGACTATACCTTTAAAACCTGTTTTATTTGCTCTTGAGATTGATCTATTGGCAGAATTCTGTCCCACAGTTGCTATTCTGATATTTTCTCTACGATTATCTAAGGTGTCCAAATTCTTGTGATCAACCAGTTGTCCTTTGGTAGCATCTAATAGATACCTAGCCAGAACACCTTTTAAACCATTCAATTTAATCATCACAACCTGATATCCAAAACTATTAGTAATGGCATATAACTCACCGTCCTTAATCATATTATAATCTGCATCATCGATTTTACAAAAAATTGTTTGCTGGAAACTCTTATCATATATTGGAATGTCCATACATCCAAGTGTATCACATCGTTAGTGAACTGTCAAGTACTAAAATTAGAAAGCATACAACAAGTGGAGATATGCATAAGTATAGAAAACCGTCAAGATGTCGACAGGTTGGAAGGTCTTGACCATATACTCCCCCGGTAGTACTCTGATGTTGAGGACTCTTAGGAGGTGAATCCATGTCCGATCAGAGTAACCCTGATGCTCCCCCTCCTGTTGACCCTAGTTGGGACCCGATAAGTGCACTGCGGAACCTGACTATGGAGCGAGCACTAGCAGGAACTGATACTCCGCAAATGATTGCTAAGAGACTTTTTGAGGAAAACCTACCAGTTGCGGTCATGGCTATTTCACACTTAGCAACTTACTCCGAGACCGAAGTTATAAGACTTAACGCTGCAAAGTTCATTGTTGAACGTACAATGGGACCTGCCGAGCGTGCAATGGCAGTAGATGGCAAACATGCTTGGGATGACATCTATGATGATGTCGTGGTAGAGGCCGAAGGCTTCATCAAGCGTCAGTAATTGAACATAGGCAGTCGAAAGGCTGCTTATGTTTGATTGTTGTAATAGAAGCTGACCCCTGTGGTGCCCTAGGTTTATAGGGGGCCATATTTAAATGTATCGATGGGAGGGAAAATGGCTGTAAAGAGAGCTTTAGCCGGAGATAATGTTATTTACCGTCGGGCTAATATGGAAAGTATGGCGGTCATTGTAAGTGGTGGCCAGGGAGATGCACCTGCCGCTCCTGTAGCTGTTGGTAGCGGAACGGGTGGTACTTTAGCAGCAGCAACTTATACTTACAAGAACACTTATGTCAAAAATGGTGTGGAGAGTGCACTGAGCGCTGCGTCGAATGCTTATGTGGCATCTGGTGGAACTAGCAGCGTGGTGCTGACTGTTGCTACTGTTGTTGGTGCGACGTCGTATAAGATTTATGGTCGTACTGGTGGTACGTTTCTACTGCTCAATACCCTTACGGCGCCAACGGTTATATATACTGACACTGGTGCTGATGCTGCTGCTGGTGCAGCTCCGAATACGGACTTCAACGTGACTTTTAGAAGCCCATATGCTGGACACCCACAGGTAACTGGTGTTCTGCCAGGTCTTGGTGCCGGACAATACCAGAGGATTTAATATGGCATACTCTGGAAATGGGTCTGGTGAAACTCATATTGATAAGAGTATATCTGGAAAGAAAGCGCCTGTTAAAAAGGCTACGCCAGCCAAAGTGGTGAAAAAGAAGGCAAAATAATGGCCTGGACAGCAGTGGTTAATAACCACGTTCAAGTTATGTATGTTTCTGGTAGTAAAATTAAAGTCCGTCCTGGTGTGGTAACTGGAATAGTATCTGGGCAGACAGTTAATGTTCGAGTTGGACATGCTGGTGCCCAGACTTTTGCTGCACTGGTACGGCGTTTAGACCCAGCAGTAAAAACTTACCCATGTTATGTTCCTATGTAGGGAGTGAAGGGAAATGGTATTTCCACCAAAGAAAGCTGGCAAAGGAAAGCCGGCTAATGCACCAGTAAGTGCTCCTCCCGACATTGATACTAAGGCTGGGAAAAAGAGTGCTCCTGCTAAAAAGGCAGCACCACCTAAAAAAGGCAAGTAAACTCGACTCGGCGTCCAGATGAAGACGGTGAGTTGGAAGGAAAGACGGAAAATTACCATTGACCAAATGCTGATACCGGATGCCGGGGCCGCGATGGGAGCATTTGAAGTGCATGTTTTAGATGATGACGTTGCGAATTTTCTCAAAGCTTTAGTGCGACAACATAAAACAGCTAAAGAAAAAGACGTATTCGCAATGAGTGCTGACCAGTACATTGTCAGATGCTATGCCTGTGATGGTAGTTTAGGTCGCATTTGGCGTGAAGGTGACCCCGAGTACAACTGTGTTATTTGGAACCGAGCGAAAGAACTAGGATTGACTGATGGATTTTAGTTTTGCATTAACTGAATTGAAGAATGGAAAACAACTAAGTCGCATAAATTGGAATGCAACTGGACAATTCGTTATGTACCAAAAGGGTTACCCCAATGGTATTGCGATTAACAAAAACACTGCTGAAGCAACTGGTATGTCTGAAGGTACAACATGTAGATTCAGCCCTTACCTTATGCTGCTGAATGCAGAAGGCGTTTTCGTTCCATGGGTACCATCTATGGGAGATTTACTAGCAGAAGATTGGTACATTATTAACTAAAAGCGCACCCTGTGGTGGTTTAACTTAGAGGAGGCCCGCGATGACTGTTAATATTGACTGGGTATTATGGCTTTTTGCAGCGATTTGCTTCGGCATTGGTGCACTTTTTGGTGGTTCTACACGGCAGGATGGTTCACCAACTGTTATCAGTCGAGTTAACTTAATGTTATTAGGGTTCATGTTCATTGCAATAACATTCTTGGTGTGATATGAGCACTTTAGCTGTCGACAAATACAAATACTTTGAGAAGATAGGTTATAAGCCTCACTCTCGACAGCTATTATTCCATGAATCTCGGGCACGGTTTAAGATTCCTGTGTGTGGTCGACGATTCGGCAAGACATTCATGGGTGCTCGTGAAGTTGAGCCTCTGTTAATGGTTCCAAACAAAAGAGTTTGGATTTGTGGTGCCACCTATGACTTGGGAGAGAAAGAGTTCCGAGTTATTTGGCAGGATATGGTTGTCGGCTTAAAACTTGGTCGAGAAAAGACGATTAAAAAGGCATATAACAAACGTGCCGGCGACATGTACATTGAATTTCCATGGAATACACGGCTGGAAGTGCGAAGTGCTGACAGACCTGAAACTCTGGTTGGTGACGCGCTTGATTACGTCATTATGGCCGAAGCTGCGAAGCACACCAAAGAAACCTGGGACAGATACATTCGACCAGCATTGGCAGACCGGAGGGGTAGTGCCACATTCAGTACCACTCCCGAGGGACAAAACTGGATTCACGACTTATGGCAGCTAGGTAGAAACCCTCTGTTTGAGGATTATGCATCTTGGCGTTTTCCATCTTGGGAAAATAGTCATGTGTACCCTGGTGGTAGAACTGATAGTGAAATTCTACTACTTGAGCGCACAATGCCAGCAGAATGGTTCCTACAGGAAATTGCTGCTGACTTCACATCATTCATGGGTAAGATTTACTCTGAATGGGATGAAGTTACTCACGTTAAACCGCATGTATTCAACCCATTGTGGCGAAACTACATAGCATTTGACTGGGGATTCGTTAACCCTATGGCAGCAGTAGAGTTCCAGGTTGATCCTATGGATCGGATTCATGTCTGGCGTCTACATTATAGGACACATACTCGGCTTGAGACCTTCTTACAAGAGATGCAGGCACGAGTACAACCTCCAGGCTACCACATTAATCTATGTTTCGGTGATGCTGCCGACCCTGAGGCTACCGCTACTGTTTGTGCTAAGTTTGGTCCTTGCATATCTGACCCGTTGTCTAAGTCTAACTGGCGAGAAGGCATTGATTTAGTCAAAGGTTTTTTGTCGACCCGGACGATTGGGTTCGCCGATGAATATGAAACCCCACTAGATGAGCCCTGGCTGTTTGTAGACCCATCCTGTGGTGACCTAATCCGAGAATTCAACAATTACCGTGCTGCCGCACCAAGTTCTGGCAAGAATAATCGAAGTCCCAGAGAAGATGCACAAAAGTATGATGACCATGCATTAGATGCTTTGCGGTATGGACTCATGCACATCTTCAAACTTGGTGCCACCATGAGTTTGTCAGAAGCTATGTCTGGCGTTACTGATATGACTGATATGCCATCCACAGGTTACTTCACACAGAATATGAACTTCTCATGATACAGATAGCATTTGGATTTGCACTCGGTGTAATTGCTACCATGTTAGTATGTCTTGGTGCTTTCATTTGGGCATTCAAGGATACGTTCAGGTCGTTCAAATGATTCTACCAGCAATGTACCATTGGTCTCCAACTGAAAATAGAGATAGCATTTTACTAAAAGGATTAGTACCAAACAGTAAAAATACAATTGCCAGTGGAAGCCTAGCCTATGTTTGTCTTAGTCCTACTCCTAGTGGAGCCTGGTCATTAAGTGCTATGACTGGTTGGCATGAGTGTGAATCATGGGACTTATGGCAGGTTAGACTTAATGATACAGACAGCGTGAGAATAAGACCAGAATTTGGCGATGTAGTTCAGGAAGTTAATGTTAGAAATGTTATGGCACCAGAGCGACTTTGGTATGTCGGAACTAGATTGGCAGACTGATGCAGTGTCCTAGACGTGCTGAGAACATGTTTCCTCAGGTTATGTACCCATCGGAAGATACTTGGGAAAGACGTGGTGAGGTTAGCCACTGCTCTTATTGTGGCTCTATGGATCCTGTTGAAGTATTACAGTTCATGCATGAAGGTTGCTCATTAGGACCAACAGATAAAAACTACAAAGTGTATGTGAGTCATGGATTCGTTAGTAGTAAGTTCTACTTCCAACACTTTGATAAACCGCAAATGGATGAATTCATTAATATAGTTAATGGTGAATACCCTAATGAACCAAAGTTCAAAATAGATTACCCCGGTTATTTTTATGTCCTTCCGTACTTCTGCAAACCTAAGAAGGGAGGTAACGATGACATCACCGGATGAGATCATTGCTTCGATAGAACAACAGCAGGCAGATAAGGCAACTGCTCTGTCTCTTAGTGAAGCACTACATGACCCTAGATATGAGATGGTAAACACAGTTTATGATCCCATTAATGGTTCATTTGTAGTGTTAGCTGAGCGTGACCCGAAGCTAGCATTAACTTCGGCTTTTACTGAGATGGGCTATGCTTCATTATCACCATTCACGTCATGGACACGTGATGAGCGTGTTGGTGAATTAAGAGATCAGCTTGGTATTCGCAAGTATTATGACATGAAGCGAGCAGATGGTACTGTTCGTGGCGCGTTAAGACTTGTGAAGACACCAGTTATGGCTGCTAGATGGTTTATTGAACCCGCTAGTGATAGTATTATTGATAAAAACATTGCTAAGTTCGTCGAAGATAACTTGTTCAATGGACTTAATATGCCATTTGAGCGAGTACTCGAAGATGCATTACTCATGTGTGAGTATGGCTATATGCCATTAGAGAAGGTATTCGATGAAATAAATGGCAAGATTGTACTGACGAAATTGGCTCCGCGTCACCCATTGGATATTCAGGAATGGATGTTCGATGTACAAGGTGGACCCAATGGAATCATTATGGCTGGCACACAAATGAATGGCTTCGACGAAGTATTCATCCCAATTGAAAAGATGGTAGTTTTCACACTAGAGCAAGAAGCTGGCGATATTCGTGGCATCTCTCTTCTCAGAAGTGCATATAAGCACTACTTCTATAAAGACACCCTTTATAAAATCGATGCTATCCAGAAAGAACGTCACGGTATCGGTGTGCCCATCATCAAATTGCCTATGGGTTATACTGCTGCGGATAAAGCACTCGCTGAAGATCTCGGTCGCAACCTACGAACCAACGAACGAGCCCACATTACTATACCAGCTAACTGGGAAGTTGGATTTGCTGAACTAAATGGTAATCCAGTCGACTGTTTACCATCTATTAAGCACCACAATGACCAGATCATGGGCAACATTCTAGCGCCATTCTACAACGATCCGAGTGCCAAAGAAGATTCCATGACAATGTTCTACAAAGCTACACGATACATTGCGTCGACTATAGCTGGAACATTCAATCGTTACGTCATTAAGCAACTAGTAGACTTCAACTTCAGCAGAGGTAAGTACCCTATTCTTCGTGCTCGTCGTATTGGTGAGAATGAGGATCTGCGTACCTGGTCGTTTGCCTTCCGTAACCTAGTTGGTACCAATGCCATTATTCCTGATGACCCACTAGAAGCATTCCTAAGACAGGAACTAGACCTACCACCAGCAGATACTGCTACTGCTCGGCCAGCAATGGCACCACGAGCAACTGAAAAGCTTGTTGCTAATCAGGCTAACGACATTGAAAGTGTTCCAGTTACTCAACCAACTCAAACAGCTAGTACTCCAGGAAATACAACTAACCCATCTAAAAGTATAAAGCCGCCAAGAGTAGGATTACCAAGACAGAAAGCACTTCCACCTAAGGGTACTCCAAAAGGTAATGCAGGAACGGATCGGTCTGGTGGATAATGATTTCAGGAAGGAGAAATAAATGAGACCTGATCCTCCAGTGTCAGCTCGCCAACGCAGGCTTCAGGAGCAGTCGAAGACACCTGATCAGACAGTTCGTCAGAAAGCTGTCATAGAGCTGTCAGATCGTATGGTTAGAGGATTTAAACAGAACGCTCAGAGGATTGCCAAACGCTCGGATGTACCTTACGATAAGGCTGCCGCGATACTAGCTGCGTCTACTCGTCGGGCGTCAGCGGCGGCTCGACGCAAAAATCCCAACCTAAATAAGGTGAAGGGAAAAGGGTGATGATAAATGACGCTAGCTAGTTACTTAGTAGACGTAGCCGGATTGGTTTTTGACGAGCAAAACGGTGGAAACTCAACCTGGGTTCACGCACTTCCGATCGGATCTTACAAGCACCCAATCTATGGTACAATCGACATTACGTCTGAGCGTGCCAAGAATTTTGCGGATGGTGTCAACAGTAAGATTCGTGGAATTGACCTAAGCATTAACTATGTTCACGACAATAACAACATAGCTGCTGGTTGGGTTAAGAAGTCAGAAGCTCGTTCTGACGGTGTGTGGCTCTTTGTAGAGTTTACACCAGATGCACAATCCAAGGTTAAGAACAAAGAGTGGCGCTACTTCTCATCTGAGTTTGAGGATGAGTGGGAAGACCCACAGGGTGTGAAGCACAAGGATGTTATGTTTGGCGGTGCACTTACAAACCGTCCATTCATGAAGAACCTGGTGCCGATCAATCTCAGTGAACAGACTTTAGATACTGCGTTCGAACTTGTATCTATTGTTAAGGGAATGGATCTCGACTCCTTGAAGGGGGGTAAAGGCATGGAATTAAGCGATGACCAGATTACTAAGATCATCGAAGGTGTTGCTCTTAAGATGACAGAGAAGAAGACCGAAGATCCTACTGTTACCAAGCTAACAGAGATCCCGGAACTTAAGGCTCTGGCAGAAGAGAACCCTCTTGTTGCACTCCTTATCAAGACAGTCGAAAGCCAGAACGTTGGCATTAAGACTAAAGAGCAGGAGCTAAAGCTTGCTGAAATTAATCGCAAGCTATCCGACTTCGACCGCTCCAAGATTATCCTAACGCCACGTGCGAAGGGTCTTGCAGCTACTCTTGCTGAGAGTATGCCGGTTCAGTTAACTGAATCATTCTGGGAGCTTCTTACTGAGATGAAGAAGGGTTCTTCGTTCCTTGTTGAACTTGGTGAGCGTGCCGGAGCGACTGTGAACTATGGTTCACACAAGTCTGCACTAGTACAGCTAAACGAGGCTGCTGCACGTATTCGTAGTGAGCACAAGGACATCTCACAGACTGACGCCTTCGAGGAAGCAGTCAAGGAAAACCCTGCTCTTTACACTCGGTACCGTACCGAGCAAAATGAAGGGGTGGCTGCATAATGCCCGGCGCTGGCGCAAATATGGTCCTGGACAAGGCGTTCCAGGCTATTATCACATACAACTCATCAGCGGCTGCTGGTGTTCTTGCATACCGTTGTGTTAAATTCGGTGCTACTGCTGGTACTATTGATCTAAATGCTTCTGCTACTACACTAAATGTTGGTGTGGTACAGGAAAACGTGGATCAGACTAAGGTAGCAAAGGGCGCATACGTTGATGTCCGCGTTATGGGCATTACCACAGTCCTGTGCACCACAGCGGCTACAGTAGTGCTAGGTTCAAAGGTTTCTGCTACTACTTCTGGTGGAGTTAAGCTAGCAGTGACTTCAGATCTAGTTCTAGGTATCGTTGTTGGTATTACAGGTACTCTTGCTGACGGTAACCTCATCCAGGTGCTTCTTACTCCTGGCATCGTCGCCTAATTTTTGAAGGGAGGGAAAGATAAATGGCAGCCTATAATCCGTCTGGTTCCGGTAACGTACATATTGATAAGGCCCTTACGGCAATCAGTATTGGTTACCCAAACAACGGTTTAGTCGGAGAACGCCTCATGCCAAGTGTGGGTGTTCTAAAGCAGTCTGACAAGTACTACATCTTCGGCCGTGAAGGTTGGCTACCGGAAGACGATTTTCGTGCTCCTGGTACTGTCGCTAACGAAGTTGCAGGACTTGCAGTTTCTACCGACACGTACTATGCAAAAGAGCACTCTCTTCAAATTCCGGTGACTGATGAAGAGCGTGAGAACGTTGATTCTCCGCTTGCACCAGATCGTGATGCTACTGAGATGGTCACTTCCAAGATTATGCTTGGACGTGAAGTTGCTATCAAGACACTGGTTACTACCGCTGCTAACTACAACGCTGGTAACACTGTAACTCTTGCCGGTGGCGCACAGTGGAACTCCGCTAACTATGCTACGTCAGACCCGATTTCGGACCTGCGTACTGGTAAGGCCACTGTACACTCAAGAATCTTCATGGAGCCAAACGTTGCGGTCATTCCTTATCAGGTAATGACAGCTCTAGAAGACCACCCTGATTTCCTAGAGCGTATCAAGTACTCTGAGCGGGCAATCTTCTCTCCTGAGCTACTTGCGTCGGTTCTAGGATTCCAGAGTGTGGTTGTTCCAGGTGTTGGTTTCAACTCTGCTAACCCTGGTGCAACTCCTACCCTAGGTTACCTGTGGGGTAAGGACGTTATTATGGCATGGGTGCCAGCACGTCCAGGTCTGAAGATTCCAGCATTCGGATATGAATTCACCTGGGGTTCTCAGTATGTAGACCGTTGGCGTGAGGAGCCACGGAAGTCGGATCTAATCCGCGCTTCTCGTCGGTATGACCTTAAGCTAACTGCTCTGGATGCTGCTAACCTTGCCATTGCTGGTTACCTAATCAAGGCTGCAATCGCCTAATTGGAGAGGGTAATGGCTAAGAAAATCTATGCAGTAACAGGTGTTAAGCTTGGTAGTGGTCCTGGACAGACTCTTGCTGCTGGCGAAGAAGTTAAGCCGTCAGAACTTGGACTATCTAAGGCGCAGCTACTAGAACTACACGCTGCTGGTGCAGTCGAAATTCGTGATGATGCTCCTGTTGTTGAGGCAGAAGTAGACGAATCAGGCGAGACATTAGTTCCTTCTGTAAATGAGGAGACTAAAGAAACCGAGGAGTAATGCCACTTATTACTCCAAGTGATGCTCAAGGGTGGGCAGAGTCAACTAAGTTGAACCTGTCCGCCCTTGATGCATCATTATTGGGACAAATAGAAACAGAAGTGTTGGCACGTCTGAGTAGTATTTATACTACTACAGCGTGGCTAACTCCAGATTCAACCCCGGTTTTGGTTAAAGTAATAATAGCCAAGACCTATGTTGCTTGGTTCTACGACCGTCAATACAGCGAGAACCAAGAACAGGGTAACGATTATGCGGCAATGCTTAGACAAAATGCCGAATTGCTTATCTCTGGTCTAATTGATGGAACTATAGACATACCTGGAGTTCCAGTAACTGGAGCCGGTACTGGTGCTAGTTTCTATCCAAATGACGCATCTTCTGCACTAGAACCCACTTCTCTTGATGGATCATTAGGACCAGCAAAGTTCAGTATGGGTAAGGTATTCTAATGCCTAACTTTCCAAGACCATCACCATTTATAATTACACAAGCAGTTACAAGCGGACTCAGTATTCCTGGGGTAGAAATAGACCCACGACACCAATTCGTTCGTGGTGCATATTTGTATGCAGGAATGATAGATAAACTTTCTATGCAATTTAAGAGCTTTAAAGATCCATTAACTAAATCACTTAATATGGTAATTATACCTTCTATTATTAAGAACTTTGAGGCTGAAGGTCGTCCCAAATGGAGACCATTAGCAAAGAGTACCATAGCTTCTAGATATGCCCTTGGATTTCCAAGAGGACCAATACTAGAACGTACTGGTAGACTAAAAAGAGAAGCAACTAGAAAGAATATATGGGAAATAAACTTAGATATTCTAAAGCTTAGAACTGTTTACTTTGATCAAAAAGTTCCATATGCACAATTCCACCAAATGGGTGCCCAGATTCCAGCTACTAGAATGACTGGATCACTAGGTGCCACAGTAGGAAAGAAGGGCGTCTTCCAAATTGGTGCTTATAGAGTATCAACTGGAAGTCGTGAACGTGGAGAATCTGGTAAGTATGGTTTGATACCTGCTAGACCATTCATTCAGCTAACAGTAGATGAAGAAGTAGAGATCTACAATATATTCACTACGTTCATGACAGAAAAAGTGGATCAATATTGGGGTACTGGTTCTGAAGGATTAGGATAAAAATGGCTAATCCGCATACAGATAGAGATGAAGTTTTAGCATTAGCAATTAGAGATTTAATCGTTGCTAATAAAATAGATCTTGAGTTAGACGATGTGCTATATGGGAATCACGTACTGATCCCAAGTGGAAATAGTGTTATTGTTTCTGCACCAGGTAAGCGTAGACAACTAGCTGGTGTTGCTAGTCCAGGTGGTAGAACATTAAATACATTATCAGTAGTAATAGAACTGAATAGAAGTAAAGTTGGCAGTGAAGAAGAACAAAGAATAGCTACAGATAACTGTGCTACTAATATTGAATTACTATTACATAGTGACACAACTATTGGTGGAATAATAATTCATGGTTTTGTAAATCAAGTTGATCGTGGTGAAACTAACACTTCTGGTAATGGTATGTTCAGAACTGTTCGTATGCTATTTGAAGGACAGACTAAAACATATCTTTCTGCTCCGACTGCTTAGGAGTTGTCATGCATTTCGAAGTCGAATCAGACAGGGATGTCACTGTTGACGCTATTGGGCTTCTAGAAGCTGGCGTTCCTGTGGTGGTTTCGGAAGAGAGCCTAGTGCACTTTAAAGTTGTGCATGGTGTATCTCTTGCTAAGTCAAACTTTCCGTCTTTTGTGAAAGTTACTGCTGTTCTTGAAGTAGAAGATAAGAAGGAGGTGAAGTAAATGGCTATTGGAATTGGTGCTGCCGGTATAGCAGGCATTGCGTTCGAGCAGCTAGCACCTCCAGTGCAATCAGCACTAGCAACAGCAGCTACTGGTGGTACAATTACTGCTGGTACCTACAAATATATTGTTACTGCTATTAATGCTAATGGTGAAACTAGTCAAAGTAACGAGCAAACAATTGTTACTACTGGTGCTGTTTCAACAGTAACAGTAACGTGGCTTACTGTACCTGGTGCTACTGGCTACAAGCTTTACAAAACTGCTGCTGGTGGTATTACAAACAGTGAACTGTTGTACAAGACAGTTGGTCTAGTTCTAACTGACATTGATACTACTCCAGGTGCTCCTGCTGGTGTTCTTCCTGCTGCAAATACTGCACTTACTCCTAACACATATGCACCTCCTACCAAGTTCATTCCATTCCTAAGTGAAAGCATTAACTCCACTAACGAAACAGTATTCCGTCGACCAGTTCGGCAGAGTGCTGACATCATTGGTGCAGTGCCGGGCAACTATCACCCAGAGGGTGAATTCAATATTGAAGCACTAGAAGATGTATTAATTTACTTCATGATTGCTTCTCGTACTTCAATTGTTAAAACTGGGACATCTCCAAACTTCACTTATGTTGTTACTCCTACATCTGCCGGTCAGGCCAGAAAGACTGTATCACTTACGCTAGTTCGTAATGGTATTGTCTTTGGTTATACTGGCATTGTTGTATCCAGCTTTAAGTTTGGCGTTGATGCTGGTTTGCTAAACTTTAGTACAAGCCTCATGGGTAGTGACGAAGCGGTCCAGACACTGCCAACACCAACCTGGCCAACTTCCGTTCCGTTCGGTGCTGGTACATATTCAATCGAAATTCCTACTGCTACTCCAGTACTTGACACAGATACTTTTGAATTCTCTGTAGAAGACAATGCCGAAACTCAGTTCCGTTTGAAGTCTACTGGTCGTGGAGCACAGTTCACTCGTTATGGTGAGCGTAACTCAACAATGACAATGGAACGTGACTTCCAGGATCGTGTAGACTACGATGCATTCAAGGCAGTTACTGCTCAGGCCATTACAGTTACAGCATCAAAGGGTGTCAACAACTCAATTAGTATATTAGCTCCTGTAGCAATCAAGGATACTTATGAAGTCAGCAATGGCTCACAGGGTGACCTTGTGCGTGCACAGATTGCCTACCAGAACATTGCAGATGCTACTGGAAAGTCTTGGCAGATTACTATTAAGACACAAGAGGACATCTTCCCATAAGGTGACAAATGGCAGCAATTGATTGGCACGCACTAAACGAATTAGCAAAATTATCCATATTTCCACTTTTGTTTTCCGTGACTTTGTTTTTATTGTTTGAAGTGTTTGAGTTTAAACCCAAAACAGGGAGATCAGGCAAAATGCCAAGAGCAGTAGTTATCAATAGCCTCAGTGATAAAATTCCACTGATAACACTCCCACCAGATGGTTATGTCATTGTACGTAGAATGACCTATGGTGAGGATTTAGCTCGTAGCGCTAAAGCTACCAAAATTTTAATGGGTTCACCAGACGCAAATGGTAAACAGAGCAAGGATAACTTCCAGGGTGAGATTGACATCCAGACTGAAGCCCTTGCCCTGTGGGACTTTGCAAATCTCATTGTAGAACACAACTGTGAAGATGTAGATGGTCGTGTACTAAACTTCAAAAGCGTTGCCGATGTTAAGAAGTTAGACAAAAATATAGGACAAGAAATTGGTAAAATCATCGACGACTTCAATGCGGTAGAGGAAACAGAAGAAGTAAAAAACTCCTAACTGAAATAAGAAAGGTGGTAGTAGCAAAGAAGAAAGAAGCTTCTCCAGAAGTAATAACTATATTAAACATAGTAAACATGTGTGAAAAATATAGTACCTTGCCAAGAGCTGGTGGATTATTAGATCAAGATAAACTATTCATGTATGTACTACAATATACCACAATGTGCCAGAATGAGCGAGCGGAGCTTGACCAAGCGAAGGCCAATGCTGCTAAGAGATAGTTGGATAGAATGCCATTCAGTGCGACACGCGATCTATGGCTCGTTCTCAAGGCCCGTGATGAAGGTACACGGGCCATGCGTTCGTTCTCTAGAGACATTCGTATGGTTGGCGATAGTGTTCAACAGGCGAACTTGCAGGGTGCTAGATCAGCTTTAAGAAACCAACTAGCCATGCAACGTATGACTGGTGCTTCTAAAGCAGATCAAATTGCAACAATGAATCGCATTTCTGCTATTGATAAAGAGATCTCTCAGTCAAGAATCCACAGAGCTTCCCTTGAGGAGAGTAGAGTTAGTGCTCAGAAACTGAGTACTGCTCTCGGTGGTGCTTCTGCAACAATGATTGCAGCAGGTACCGGTATGCTTGCTGCTGGTGTCATTGGCACAATGGGACTGAAGAGTCTTGTGAATAGTGCTATTGATTACCAAAAGCAATCATCACTAACTCGTACTCAGGTTGATAAATTCGCAACGTCATTAAAGGACATTGAGGATATTGGTTTTAGAGTAGCAAATAGTATTGGTGTGTCATTTGATCAAATTCAGCCGGCATTGTTCGACATCTTCTCATCCATGGAAGTTGGAGCTAAGGATGCGGAAAGTCTACTAAGAACATTCGCTAAAGCTGCTGTTGCTGGTCAGACTGATATTAGCAATGCATCTAGAGCTACCATTGGTATCATGAACGCATTCCAACTACCAATAACTTCTGTTAACCACCTTATGGATTTGCAGTTCCAGTTGGTTAAGGAAGGTGTTGGTACATATGAGGAATGGACCCAGAGAATTGGTCTAGTGTCTCCATCGGCAGTACGTGCTGGTCAGTCTGTTGAAATGATGACTGCTGCTCTAGCTGTTACTACTCGTATGGGTATTTCTGCGGCTCGATCTGGTACTGCTGTGTCTCGTGCTATGGATGCTATGTCTAATCCAAAAGCCGTTACAGCCATGAAAGCACTTGGTGTTAATGCTCTAGATGCTACAGGTCACTTCAGACCAATGATTGATGTTCTATTAGAGTTCCGTACAGCACTAGAAAAGGTACCACCAGCAGATAAGATTGCAACAATCCTTGATGTGTTCAAGGGTGCTGGTGGAACCATTGAGGCTCGAAGATTCCTACAGAACATGTTGCTTACACCCGGAAACTTGGAACTATTCAAGAGCATTTTCCAAACTATGTCAACAGAATCTGGATCATTCGAACAAGCCTATTCTATTATGGCAGATACTGCTGCGGCTAAATCGGAACTACTTGCGAACAAGTGGCAAACATTAAAGATCAAGGCCGGAGAAGCTTTAATTCCAGTCTTCATCAAAGTTGTTGCTGTCTTGGGTGGATTGTTCGATTGGTTCAACAAGCTTGATCCAAAGGTTCAAAAAGTTATTGCTACAATTATGGCGCTAGCAGTAGGACTATCTATCTTTGGTGGTATCGCACTACTAATACTAGGAACAATAACTGCATTTGTTGCTGCTGTAGTAGTAGCAGGATCGGCTCTATTCATTACTGTCGGTATTCTAGCAGCAGTAACAGCAGCATTTGCAATCTTTGCTACTGCGATTGGTATAGCGTGGGCTAAGAGTGCTACTTTCCGTGGCATAATTAGTGATACCGGCGCTAGACTACAAGACTTTTGGAAGAACTACATAATACCAACTGGACAAGCAATAAGGGATGCATGGGAAAAGTACATGCAGCCGGCTTTCACATCTCTATCAGATATAGTTCGAGACAAAGTAATGCCAGTATTAAGAGATCTAGAAAGCTTCATTCAAGGTCAAATGTTCAAAGCAGCAATGGAACTTGGAAACAACATTAAAGATGGAGTAGTTCTTGCATTCAAGATTCTAGCCAGCTTAATAAAAAGTGTTGTTATTCCAGCCATTGAAAAACTAACTAAGTTCTACCACGACCATGAAGATACTATTAAGGGTGTTATTTCTGCACTGGCGTGGTTTACCAAGTGGCTATTAAAGATAGGATTGATTGCAGGAGGAATCCTCGCCCTGATTCTAGCCGGTCCTGTGGTGGTTGCGTTCTTAGCAGTCGCCGCAGTTATTGCTATAGTTATTGGGGCAATAATTCTACTAGTCGAAGCTGTTAAAGCAATAGTAAAGTGGTTTGGCACTGAAGTACCAAAGGCATGGGGTTGGTTAGTAGGAGTTGCTAAGACTACTTGGCAAGCGATATCTGACTTCTTCGTGACTATTTGGAATGGAATTGTTAGCTTCTTCACCGGTGTTTGGAATACCATTGTAGGTGTATGGAATTCCTTCTCAGCTTGGTTTAGTTCAATGTGGAGTTCATACTGGAATGGTCCAATTGGTCAACTAGTTATTGCAATATGGAACTTGATTGTATCTATAATCAAGCTGGCTATTGCTTCTATTATGTTCGTGGTCCTATGGGGTCTAGAACTAATTAAGACAGCATGGAATAATGCTTGGAATTTTGTTAGCAATATAGTACATGCAATTTGGGATGCTATATTCCCATATCTAAAAGCGATCTGGGCTGCGATAGTTACAGTAGCTGCTGTGGTATGGAATGGTTTGGTTGCATTCTTCACTGGTGCGTGGAATACAATTAAGAGTGCTGCTACAGGTACCTGGGCGGCTATTACTAGCTACCTGAGTGGTGTTTGGAACGGCATTGTTGCTAATGCTAGAGCCATCTGGATGACATTATCAAATGTTATCGGAGAACGGCTTCTTGCAGTGTGGGGTGCAGTTGTCAATACTTGGAATACGATTAGAAACTTCTTCTCTGGTATTGGTAGTTGGCTGTTCAATGCTGGTAAAAATCTTATCCAAGGATTGATTGATGGTATTACAAGTGGTATTAAGAATCTTGGTGGCGCTATTGATAAGGTTACTGGATTCATCAAAGACCACTTCCCACACTCACCTGCCAAGATTGGTCCGTTATCGGGTAAGGGTGGCATGTACTATGCTGGTCAAAACTTAGTGAAGCAGTTGGAACAAGGTATTAATAGCAAGATTAGTTTAATTGCTAATGTATCTAATCTTGCATCTACTGCCTCAGGTATTGCGACACCAAGTTTGACTGCTGGAGTATCCACAGGTAAGAATATCAATCAGCAAATCATTATCAATACACAAGAAATTAATCCACGTCGTCATGCATCAGAGCTAGGCTGGCTCCTGGGAGGAAGGTCTTAATGACTATTGGGCTTTCTGACTACGAATTCCAGTTGAATAATACTGGAGTCAGATTAAACGGGTCAGATATTGCTACTCCATATGTAGATATAGAAAAAGTATCTGGTTTGGATTCCGCACCATATCGTGAAACAGTTCGTGACCATGAGGGTCAAGATGGTGGATTCATTGATGCTGAATTCGAGCAGGGTAGAGAGATAGCTTTAGAAGGTACTGCTTTTGGCACCATCAATAATGTTGAACCATACTTGGATTCACTAAAAGCAAATTTTGGTCCAGTAACTAGTCCAATTCCATTTTACTTTAAATCTACTGGAGTTGCAGAGCGAGTAATTTTTGTTAAACCTCGCGGAGTTAGATTCGACTGGGATACTGCTCGTCGTCTTGGTATGACTGCAATTCAATTTTTAATGTACGCTGAAGATCCTCGTATATATGATAATTTGTTACAGAGTTCAACCGTTACATTCGGTGGACTCGTTACGACAGGTTTTAGTTTCACTCCAACTTTCACTCCAGTTGTCTTAGATACCTTTACACGTACTGTATCAAGCAACTGGGGTACGTCGGATACATTACAAGTCTGGACTATAACTGCTGGTACAGCGGCTGATTTCTCTGCAACAGGAACAGACGCTCGTATAGCTCATACTGCGGTTAATGCTACTCACTCAATAGTATTGGGTTCAATTGCGCTCGTTGATCAAGATCTAAGAACTAGCGATGACAGTACTTTGGCAGCAGCACCACTGACTCAGGACTTTGTAGATTTTTACGACATAAGGTTTGTGGATGCTAGCAATCACTATCGACTAAATGTTGCAAGAAAAGTCGCTAATACTGTCACCCTTGAACTAGTTAAGGTAGTTGCTGGTGTGACTACAACCATAGCCGCAGCTACAGTAGCTCCTGGTGTTGTTCCTGCAAATAAGATTAATATTAGATTTCAAGCAATAGGTACTCAGATTTGGGCTAAAGCATGGCTTTTTGGTCAAGTAGAACCTACATCATGGTTGGTTAGTGCAGTTGATTCTAGTATTACCGCTGCTGGCAATCTTCGTGTTTCGTCCTTCTTGACTACAGGTAATACGAATAGCCTACCGCAGTCCTTCGTATGGGATAACCTATCTATAAATGATGATTCAGGATTTGCATTCCCAATAAACTTCGGTGCAGTGGTCTTGCCAAATGGTAGCAGTGTTACGGTCTCAGGTAACAGACCTACTCCAGCACTGATGACTATTAACGGACCAGTATCTGATCCTATTATTGTTAATGATACTAACGGCAAGATCATAAGATTTGACTATGATCTGGCTGTTGGTGACTCAATTGTTCTGGACCTGGATAACAGGACGGCAATTCTTAATGGTGTTACTAACGTTCGTGGAGCTATGACTAATGCGGATTGGTTCCTGTTAGACACTGGTAGTACTTTCATCAGATTTGGTGGTGCTTCAGGTTCCGGCATTATGACTGTCACAGATGATTTTGAAGATGGTGACGTAAGTGACTGGGACGCTTTTGGTAGTGCAACGTTTGTGTCCTCTGCTGTGCAAGCACACGGAGGAACACTTTCAGGATTTATGACTGTTATCGGATCACCTAGTCAAGCTATTGTCAGACGCAAATTGCCAGTTACAACTGGGCAATCATGTAGCCTAACCCTGTGGGGACGTTCTACTGCTGGTTGGGCGAATTTTGGTTGTGCTATTGACTGGTATGATGCTCTAGATGTTTATATAAGTACAAATAGTGATGGTGCCAACACTGCTCTCCCAGCAGCTACTTGGTCTTCTAGATCGATAGTTGGAACCGCTCCTATTGGTGCAGCTTTTGCTAGATTTGGTCCGACAATATCTGGAACTCCAACAGGTCAGTCTGTATGGATTGATGATGTAATATTTGCTGGTGCCGCTACACCTGTGGGTTCACTCACTATTAGTTACAGAAATGCATGGAGGTAAAGAATGTCATTGTTCGTTCCTCCTGGATGGTTGCAGAACTCTGGTGCTACTAACACGGCAGTTCAGATGCGCAATTACATCTCAGGACTTGCTGCTGGTACTAGGGTTTCCGGTTCTCTAGTGAGTCGCGGTGGATGTCATCATGCACTAGGTAATAAGCTTGTAGTAATACAAACTGGTTCACCATCAATGGCAGTTATTGTCAGATCTGGTGTTGCATGGGTACCAGGTAGTGAAAATGCTTCGCAAGGTGCCTATGGCGTTTTGAATGATGCTGACGTTACTGTATCGGTAACTGCGGCACATGCAACACTAGCTCGCATCGACATAGTTTGTATTAAAGTTCAAGATAGTCAATATTCAGGAGCAGTTAATACATGTTCAATAGTAGTTGTTGCTGGTACTCCATCTGGATCACCGGTAGTTCCTACTGCCCCTGACAACTCACTAACTCTTGCACAGATTGCAGTTGGTGCTGCTGTCTCAACGATTACCACTGCGAATATTACTGACAAGCGTATATGGATAGATCAGGGCTCGATCCTTTGTACCTCTACAACGCGACCCGCAGCTGGTACTGTTGCCTTTGGGCAGATCATTACTCAGTGGGACAACAACAGAACGTATGTAACCTACGATGGTGGTACGTCGTGGGTCGAGCTTTCCAAGCGTAAGTACCTCGCTGGTGTAGCTTACTATACTGGAGGCGATGCAGTCACCAATGCTGGCGTTTCTGGAGTCATAGGCCCAATGACATTCACTGCCGAAGTTGGTAATACATACATTCTGACGGTTACTTCTAGAATTAAGGGATCAGTTGCTGGTAGTCAGGCCATTCTTCAAGGGAAACATGTAGCCGGTTCTGGACCACCTGTTGCAGGTAGTGCTACCACAACAAATGCAATAACATATGCAGTCCCAAGTGACACCTCGACGTCAGACAACTTCACCTTTATTAGTGAGTTTGTTGCCTCAGCTAGTGGAACCTACTCTGTTGGATTGTACATCAACTTTTTTAGTGGATCTGGAACAGTAACCATATCTGCTAATGGTAACGCACAGTACCGTATAGCTGTTACTGAGGCAATTCCAGTATAAGAGAGGATGACATTGCCAACGGAATCGGTATTAGGTACCTTAGGTCCTTGGGGGTTGGCGAGTGCCTGCTTTATGCTGGTTTTCCTTGGCGGATTAATTCCAAGATGGACTCACAACCAACGAATCAAGGACAAGAGGGAAGAGAACGATTATCTTAAGGCTACACTAGCAAAACGTGATGAACAATTCGATAAGCTCATTAATCAGAATGAAGTTATCGTTCATATGTTGGAGGATATAAAGAAGACAGGCAAAGAATCGAGGCCCATATCGTGAGATGGCCGTGGAGCAAGCCAAAACCATCTAAAGCGGTGGTGCAAGCTCAAGAACGGCTCGAAAAGGTGCTTAACGATGATAAGAGGGTGAATGACCTTTCTCGCCGTACGAGTAAAATAGTTCGCGAAAACGGGTTAGCTAGTGACATAATGAAGGCATTGGGGGTGCGCAACTAATGTATCAATGGTTTCTAGGAAGTATTACTGCCACAGGGCTTCTTGGATGCATTACCTTCGTGATACGTTACGCCATTCTCAGTGGTGGAGCTTGGCGACACACTGAAGCCGGTCGCTTCATGATGATTGTATATGCTAACATGGGAGCACTGTTCAGCTCAGTTTTAGCAAATCTAATTTTGGGTGACTGGCCTGGGCGTAGAATAGTAACTTTGAGCTTGTTTATGGCCTTTGTGATCTTTGCCTGGTGGCCTCTACGACTACTAACTAGGGCACGCAAACTTACATTAAGCAAAAAGGATTTAGTTGCAGAGACTATAAGAGGACAATACGATGACTGAATATAGATACATTTTTGGATCACTCCGTACAGAATCGATCATCGCAGAGATTCCTCTATTCGGAACATACATGGACAATGAGCTTAATGTTGGTGGGAGATTCGATGGTTCATTCAATCTAGATATGACTGGTTTTGATAATCAGACATTAATGGATGCAACCATTCCAGGTCGGTGTTTTGTTGTTTGTGAACGAGAAGGTCAACCTGTATGGGGTGGTTATGTTTGGAGTCGGACGTACCAAAGCCAAGCCAAGACAATACAATTATACGCGCAGAGTTTCGAGTACTATCCTACACATCAATTGATTAGAAATGATTTCGTATCTACAAATACAGAGCAGCTAATAATATTCAATAGTCTGTGGACAGACATGATGAATTCCACTGCTAGTCGTAACCTAAACATTAACCTTCCATCTGGGATACCACCAACAGTAATACCTAAATCAGTTGTAGTGGCAGCATCGGACTTTAAATACTATGATGAGATCATATCCAGCCTCGCAGACTCGGCTGATGGCTTTGACTGGACCATTGACATTGGTAAGTCTGGTAGTAACTACATTAAAACCCTTCGTGCTGGCCATCCAACAATTGGTACTACAGATCCTAGACAGCTAACATTTGAATATCCAGGTAACATTCTGAACTACTATGCCACTGAGTCGATGACGGATGCAGGTACAAATGTCTTCACACTAGGATCTGGCGAAGGCACTTCGATGATTTATACCGAATATGTGCACCAAGACTTACTCGACTCTGGATCACCAAGATGGGATATCACTTCTTCACGTAAAGATATTGATAATCAAGCTCAAGTTGATAGCTTTGGTATTCAAGAGGGAACTATTCGTCGTCCACCTATGCTAGTCGTAAAGCCTTCTTTGAAGGCAAACGTTGTACCAGAGTTTGGTAGCTTTGGACTTGGTGATGCATGTAACCTAGTCATTACGGATTCACGTTTTCCTTCAGGCTTTACTTTCTCGGCTCGTATTACAAAGTGGACTTTACAGCCACAATCTTCTGAAAATACAGAAGAGTTTTCCATAATATTTGCAGGAGACGAAAATGGGTAGTAATACACAAGGCAGGTACAGATCAGACCAAGATCTACTCGATATGATTATTGCACTACAAAAACGTATCTCAGCACTTGAACGCACTCCACAGCTATCCAATTCTAGTGTTAGTACTGGCGCTGTCACCTTCGATGCAATTGGTGGATTGAAGGTACTGCACGACAATGGCGTTCCATTGTTGGAGATTGGCAAAATTGAAACTGGGTTTGGCCCAGTAGAGCGAGCAGTATTCAAGCGACGTGATGGTACTATCTCCTTTCAGGTTGCCAGCAACTTATTCGGCTTCGAGTTCGTCGCGATCCAGGACGCCAAGGGCAACTACGTCTTCCTTGACGACGGCACCACTGGCATGGGCTTGGACAAACCGTATCTCGCTGGGCAGTTCGTATCTATAACCGGTGTACCATTAGACACCACATCAGGTGGCACATTCGTTGGTTTGCAACGAGCAGTATGGCGTAAACAGCATCCCCGTGTACAGTTCAGAGTAAGAATCAACGTTACATCCACTACTGCTGAAGTTCGATTCCGAATAGTCACTGGAACCGATACCGATACTCTTCTCGGTGGAGTTCCGTTTACCATACCTACCGGTATAGGACACTTCACATATGGACCATTCATTTTGCCTGGAAACCACCTAGACGAGTTCGAGATTGACATTGAGGCCAGAGTCGCATCTGGTGCTGGATCTGTTGGTGTATGTGTAATGTCGGCAATTGGCATTGGCAGTGGATCATAGAGAATGAAGTGATAACATGCCAGCTACTCAGTTAGATATTCTAATTGAGCAAGGAATCAAATTTGAACGTAACGTTCAAGTTCGGAACAAAGATGGTACTGTCAAGGATCTAACTGGTTATTCAGGTAGGATGCAGATTCGTCCCACCGAAACATCAGCCACAGTATTGCTAGATGCTAATACTGCAAATGGTATGATTACTATTAACAGTCCAGGAGGCATCGTCACGATAACTGTGGGTGCCGATATTACAACTCCACTAGCCTTTACGACTGCTTATTATGACGTAGAGATATTTAGTAGTACTACAAACGTAATAAGAATTCTAAAGGGTAGTGCCTCATTAAGTTTGGAAGTGACTCGATGAAGCGTAGATTAACACTTATTATTGGAATTGCATTTAGCATACTACTAGTTGGTGGTGTTGCATATGCATCAATTCCTGGACCAGGTGGTGTTATTAATGGTTGCAGAAAGAACACTGATGGATCAATGCGAGTAATTGATTCTGCTGCAACATGTCCATCTGGTTGGACAGCATTGAATTGGAATCAAACTGGACCACAAGGTTCTACTGGTCCTACTGGTCCTACTGGTCCTACTGGTCCTGCCGGACCAACACTAAGTGGAGTTCCTTATAATCGCGTGTTCGTGACACAGGACCCAAACCCAGAAAATGCACCTCATTTCAGTGCTTCTGGTAATCAATACATTCTTACGGTAACCAGATTTAGTCCATATGAGGGGGAACAATTAATTGTTCCAGTAACATATTTTTGTCAAGACTCCACAGGGACAGGTGTGATGTATCCCGTTGTTGGAATACAACAGGCTAGTTACCAGTTCCAAGTTTATTTCCTTGTTCCGACTAACAACCTAGCGGACTACGGAATTGCAGTTACTATATTTGCCTATCAGCAAACATCTTAAGGAGATAAACTAATGGCTAATTCATTATTTGAGTTTGGTCGAGAAGGATTTCTCGATGGCTCATTGGACTGGGATACTCAGAACTTCAAGGCAGCACTACTAGACCTCAGTACTGCCGAAGTTGGCGTTCGACAGATTGCTAGTTCAGTTGTTGGACCACCAATTGTTATAACTACAGCAGTTGCACATGGTTTCACAAACGGTGACATAGTGTATATTGATGGTCACTTAGTTAACACTTCTGCTAATGGTCTTTGGGCAATTACTGCTGCTTCTGCTTCAGTTTTTTCACTTACTGATCCTGTAACTGGAGGTAACGCGACTGGCAACGGTACAGGCGTTGCTACTGGCTATGCAGTTAACCTCGGTCGTAATACTGTTGGAACTAGATTCTGGGATGCTTTCGATGGTGGACTAGTTGGAAGCCTTTCTGGTAACCTTACCACTAAAACTGTTGTTAATGGTGTTGCCGATGCTGATGATGTAACATTTAGTGCGGTTACTGGTGCTTCTGTGGAAGCAGTGGCTATTTTGCAGGATACTGGTACTCCAGCAACATCACGTATGACTGCACTTATTACTGGTAAACAGATTGTTATTTGTAACACTACAACGACTGGTACAGTAATCCCAGTTGAACCTCTGAAGTATGGTATTCCAAGCACAACAACTATTGCATTCTCTACTGGACAGTCAGCAACTTTAACATCATTAGCTAATGCTGGTGATCGTTCCATTACGGTAACCTCTACTACTGTTAATGCTGGTGCTCGCGGTTTGGCTCTTGCTACTGGATCTGGGTTACCTGTTACACCTAACGGTGGAAACATTGTAGTAACCTGGGATTCAGGAGCTAATAAGATCTTCAAGCTGTAAGGATAAAATATGAAACTAGGTGGCGCATCAATAGTTGAATGTTTTGGACCATTTGCAACTGTAAGTGGTACAGCAGCCAACACATTCACGACAAAGAGAGATGTTAGTCCTCTTCCGATTCCAAGGATTCCGGCTGGAACACTCTTCGTTGGTGATGTAATCAAGATTGAAGCCGAAGGCGAATATAGCTGTACAACAGGATCTCCAACTATTATCTTCGGTCTGCATCTTGGTACTTATCTTGATGATGGTGTAACTCCAACTGTTGTAACTGACATTGCATTATCATCAGCTATGGCTCCAGGAGCATCTGCACTAACAGCTATGCCATGGAGAATGGAGTGGCGAGGTAAGGTCACCAAGACTGGTGCTACTGGAACAATGATTGGTGAAGGTGATTTGGAGTTTGGTACATCACTAACGGCATTTACCGGCGTTCCGATTCCAATCACTGCCGCACTACGCACAGTCTCACCTCTCAACACGACGATCGACAACCGTGTTGGTGTATCTGCTACTTGGAGTGCTTCGTCAGCATCCAATTCAATCACCACGTACAACATCACCTGTATGCGTCTCAACTAAATAAGGAGTCCAAATGTCTACTGGTTATCCAGTAACAAAGGTAGACATTGACAATCGCATAGGCGCAATGATTGTCAACGTCCGAGAATCACTACTAGCGTGTGTTCAGTTTAAAGACGGATATCTAGATGATGCTGCATTGGGCACTGATGCTGTTCTTACTGCTATGGGTTACACGGCTGGTGAAATCACAACAATTCGTGCAGCTTTTACAGCAATGAAGAATCTTTCAGGCATTGCTAAGGGTACTGGCACGCAGGCATCGACGAATGATTTTTACTTTGATGCTAAAAAGCTCATTGGTCTGAACGTCTAATACAACCGGGAGGTTGAGGCATGGCACTTGCTATTGATGCATCAACCCCGGTCATTGCAGTTAATTCGGTTGGCACAGTTGCAACAGTTACATCAGCAAGCTTTACACCACCTACTAATTCACTTTTACTAATAAGATGGTCTGGTAACTCTCCAAGCGGTATCAATCCAGCCACACCAACAATCACTGATAATCTTGGTACACCACTAACTTATACCCTATTGGATTGGCAATCTCATACCAATGCTCCTACCGTCGATGGTCAGGCTGCACAATGGTGGGCGGTAGTCGGCACGTCAGCCGCTATGACTGTAACTGTTACCAGTGGATCAGCAGGAACCAATACCAATCGTCAATCAGCTTTGCATATCACAGTACTGACAGGTCAAAAGCTTAGTGGACCAATTGGTGCTCACGGTAAATTGGGATCTAGTTCAACAACAACTATTTCACAAAGCTACACTGCACAAGGTACAAACGGGCAAGGTTTCATTGTAGTATGTGACTGGGATGATGTAGGCGCAGAGACAGCCGGCACTGGCTGTACCATAGCCAATGGCGGCTCTGCAACAGGACCAACATTCACTTACGGATTCTTCCGTAGGACATCAGCAGATGACGTTAATGGCAACAGTAACACTTTAAATGTCAATCTACCTTTATCTAGTTTCAATACAAGCTGGGTTTATGCAGAAGTTCTTGAAGAGCCTGGTGCTGCTCCTACTGTGGGTAGTACATACAACCTAGTCATCCCACCACACCTTCTGCTTGAACTGATCATCGCACACAACAGTCGCTATGCATCTTATGCTCAGACTAGTGCAGCAGACCAGAATATAGTTAACAATAGTATTACTTCATCTGAAATATTTGGTCAATCAGCAGTAACGAGTACATACACAGCTAATGCACAAGGCATCACAAGTTCTGAAGTCTTAGGCCAACCAACTATAACTACAACGGCAACTATATCCGCACAAGGTATCTCAAGCTCTGAAACATTGGGCAATGCAAACATAGCTAGTGTAACGAATGTACAAGCTCAAGGTATTCCTAGTTCAGAAACTCTTGGTCAACCAGTCATAACGTCGACTGCAACCATATCTGCACAAGGTATCACAAGCTCAGAACGTCTAGGTAACCCTTCGATAGCCATTAACATTCAAGCTCAAGGTATATCAAGTAGTGAAACAGTTAGTAATCCATCTGTTACAATTATCACTACAATCAACGCACAAGGTATTCCAACTTCAGAACGAGTTGGACAACCATCAATAACTACCACTGTAACTGTAAACGCAAATAGCATATCAAGTTCTGAACAACTTGGTAATCCGAACACTATAACAGCTACTTCAACATTAGCTCAAGGTATTCCATCATCTGAAATTCTTGGACAACCAACTATAACAACCACAACAACTATAAACGCAAATGGAATTACATCAAGCGAGCGCATTGGTGCTTCAGCAGTAACCACCACAGTGGGTGTTGTTGCCAACGGAATCACTAGCAGCCAAGCTGTTGGCAGTCCAACTGTATCAACCATTAGCAGCATTAATGCCAATGGAATTGTAAGTTCAGATAAGCTTGGTTCTCCAACAATAACTACCACAATAACAGTTAATGCTAATGGTATTCCAAGCAGTGAAGTTCTTGGTAATATAAATGCTATAACTGCAACTTCAATATTAGCACAAAGTATTCAAAGTTCAGAAGGCGTTGGATCTACAACAATTACAACAGGTCCAGTTACAGTATCTGCCAACAGCATAACCTCTGGAGAAGCTGTTGGATTTGCTGCTGTTTCTGTTGGTGTAAGCACAGTATTAGCACAAGGAATTCCAGGACAAGAAGTTCTTGGTTCTCCAACTATTACTACTAGTGCAGTCACTGTTAATGCTTACAGTATTGCATCTAGTGATGCAGTTGGTAATGCAAATGTATCCGCTGGTGCCTCCACTATACTTGCCAATGGAATATACACATCAGAAACACTTGGTTCACCTACGGTTACTGTGGGTCCAGCTACTATTGTTGCCAGTAGCATAACGACATCTGAGCGCATAGGAAGCGCAAGTGTCACTACAACTTATACTATTAATGCAAATGGCATAAAATCTTCAGAAACTTTTGGTCAGGCAGTAACTGGGACAGCGACCACTTTAAATGCAACCGGTATAACGAGCACAGAGCGTCTGGGAAGCCCTACAGTCACCACAGGATCGGTAACTGTCGCGGCGCATGGTATTACCAGTGAGGTACGTTTCGGCAGTAGTATTGTAAGTCTTGGCATACTAGCGAAAAATGTATTTGCTGGTGGTATCACAACTCAGGCTACTGTTGGATATCCTCATATTGGTAAGCAAGTCACAATAGATGTAACAATGAGAATGCCTGCTGATTTAGTATTCACTATGCCTAAAGATATTATAGCTGTTGTTACTCCAGAAGATGAAGCATTCTTCATGCCAGAAGATGAAGTGTTTACCATGCCGGAGGATATCACAGTCGAAACAGACTAAAAAGGGGACCTACAATAAGTAGGTCCCCTTTAGTGTGTCTTGATATAAAATTTTAAGATGGCTTTGCTAATGCTCTACATCCTATGATGACACCATCCATGTTGCGTACCTCACGGTGAGGTACTAGGAAATCTTCACGTCGGACAGCTAGTGCTGTTGCTAGCGATACTATGTAGTATGTATCTTGCTCCTGTGGTGGGTTATATGAGAGGTTTCCGTAGCGAACCCAATTTACAAGTATACCATCGATATAGGCTGCACTAGCTACAAGTTCAGTTAGTCTTAGTGGTTCCGATGACTTTATAGTGGCAACAATGTATGATTTTAATCCGAAAGTGACACCAATTCTATCTGGAGTTTCAGGCTTGAATATGGTAACTGTATGTGGAGTTAGATTAAGAATCATTTGTTACCTTCCAATGATTCAACCCAGCACAATGCAACCGAAGCAACCTGTAATAGCTCTTTAACTAGATCATTTTTGTTGTCTTCAACATCATACGTTAGCTCGTGTGCAACCTCGCCAACTTCTTCCATTAATGATGAAAGCTTCAGTGACCAGTGCAAGTTTGGATTAAGAAGTGAATTATCGCCATGCTTGAGATGTGCTCGAATTGCTTCAGCTTGAACTGCATCTAGTGTTAATGGCGATAATGGTAATTTCCTCAAAGGCTTTCCTAACATCTATAAACACCAGGGTTTGCAATGTGTGGGGCGTAAGTAAAGATTGTGGCTAGTGGATCAGACTCGCCATCCCAACCACCAGAACCTGCTTGGAATAATCCACCATGCAGGTTCTGAACTGATCCACCAGGCTCGTACTGAATTGTGTAAGTAGTGTTTGGTTGTAGTACAATGGAGCGCTCAATAATTCTAACACCGTAGTCAGTATCGTCTGAGTAATCAACTGTTCGTGTAGTAGTGGAAGTAGCTGCAAGGGTTAGTACCCATCTGGCATCTACACACGTACTAGATGTGATCGTTAGAGTAACAGGACGAGTACGAGCCATTGCTGGACTAGCAACAACAGTAATCGCTGCGATACAAGTAAGTAATACTACGATGAAACGCTTGAGCATCAACTACTCCTAAAGTCGTTCTTTTAAAATGGGCAGTACTCGATCCATGAAAGCCTTATCAGTCTTCATCTGATATCTAAGCAAAATTCTTAGTGCATCCATAGCATGAGGATGAGCAGGCTTATACAGATCAATGGCCTTTATTTTATTATCATTCCAAAAGCCTTTGCCATCACCTGGAGAAATCTTTACTATCTCTGCATAATTCATCTGAGCCCATAGTTCAATAACACCGATGTATTCTACACCAGTAAATATTGCACCAGTTTTATTCTGACGAAAATGGAATGCTTCATAAGCAACTACCTTCGGCTTTAACTCAGATAGCATATCGTATAGCGTCTCGTGCGGGTGAGGATATAAGTCAGGTCTAATCTGAAAAGTGCGATAGTCATTGTTATTAAGAGTAGCAACTCCAGTTGTAGTACCTGGATCAAAGGAGACGATCTCGATTGACACTGTATCTCTCCATGAAAGATTTATCATCTATGAACTCAAGCGTTAATTTTCTAACACCAGATGTGTCACTACTATAATAAAAGCTTACTAATCTACCGGAGAAGGTATCTCCTCCGCTAATAATTACCATATGGTTTCTAATCTCATCCAGTTGAATCGTCGTCTTTGGTTTCTTCCAGAATTTCATACGATCTAGTAAATGTCTCGTTAGATTCACAATTACCAACTTGGTTTAGGTGATCGAAAATGATCCAATGTCCAAATGGAATTTGGATTGGCCCAACACCAGTGTAGATTACTAGTTGGCCACCACTATTAATTTCATGGAATGTGTAGCCGACATCGTTATCTTCAAGGAACTTTAAAGTCTCAACCACACTCTCTTCGGTCCATTGAATTGCAGTTTTTGATGCTACCCTATTTTGTACTTTTACAATTCTACTCATGATTCTGCCTTCGGTCTATTACCTGGCCACAAGTTAATGGTCTCAACTGATCGATGAAGTTCCGATGGGCACCAGATTTCTCCATCCTGTGGTTCGTGCCCAGTAAAAGCAATACCCCACATCTTACGAGCTTCTTGCCAACTTGGCCATGCGTCACAGTATTTACATTCACTAGGAGCATGAAGTACTCGTGAATCACAATGCGGCATCGTTGCCATTGCGTGTAATCCTCGCCCTTGAACGGTACTCATATCTAACTTTTCTCCGCTGAACTCTCATTGCTTCTAGTTCAACGAAAGAATCTGCCTTTCCATCACACTCACCACAGCCACACATGTTGGCAATAGAAGTTGAAGTGTGACAAGTGTAGCAGTGTCCAGTACCAGCTAAACAGCACTTACATCTAATGCACAGAGAAACTAGTATTTCGCCATCGACTTTTCTAGTCTTAACTTTAGTTGCCATATTATGATCCCGATTCTTGAACAGCTCTTGTAATATCCTTTAGAGATGCTGTAGTTGTTGCTTCTCCAGCCGCGACTACCTGTGGTGCGTTTACTGGATCAGGCACTAAAGCTAGTACTCGTGCATTGGCAGTAACAGCCGGACGAGTAATTATAATTTGTAGTATAGCCATTAGTGGAACCCAGAAACCAAGAAGTTGATCAGGCAATCCAGGTATAATAAAGATACCAAGAGTACCTGCTAGACCAAATGCACCAGTGAAAAGACCACGTAGTAATGTTGGCTCTAGATGTACAAGTCTCCACCAAATACTGTCATTCGGTTCAGTATTATTTGACATGACACCCTCTCACTCAAAACTTTCTTCTCTTCTTATGCGTGTTACAGGTTTGGTAGGAGCTACTTTGTTTGCGAACGAATGTAAAGTAGCAGCTACTACATCAGGATCAGAAGAAGTGAGTTCTAACACTGTATCAAGAAAGGTTTGACTAGCATGTGGTGCTTGTTCTGAATACTCTTTTTCTTCTTGAATTATGATTTTATATCTCATATTTGGAATTCCTTTCCACAGTTCCAGCATGTGTATTTATAGAAGTGATTAGGAACTCCATCGCCACCACGACTAATGGTGTAATCATGAATGTCAAAGAATCTTTTACTAAACCAACATATGAAGTCAAGCATTTAATTCTTCCCTATGACGTTGACCATCTAGTCCATCTTGGCATTTACGATTTGGACACTTAGAACAGTATATCTTATTGTTTTCAAAGTGATGATAATCAGCATCATGACCACACAAGTTGCATATAATCATTATAACTTCTCAATCTCATATCGACCATTGTAGAGATATCGTTCCACAGGGATGCGATTTCTTTCAGCATGATCAGCAGTCCAACCAGAACCATAAGTCTTAGCTAGATAATGGCGGATACATACTAGTCTAGTACACGCTTCTACGATTTGAATATTGCGTTCTTTGAATCCATCTGGCTCCCAACGATTATTGGTTGGAAGAAATTCTTCATATGGAATATGTAATACTTCAGCCCAAACGATTGCAAGTTCGTCTATACCAAAGGCCCCACCAGATACAATTGCATCAGGCTTATTTTGTAAAATATACTCTTCTAGAAAATCGCTAGCTACGCGAAAGCTATGGAGATCCTTAGCAAAATGTATTGATCCTACAACTGCAAGAGTGTCATCCATTATCCTTCTCACTCATGCTTTCTTTGTCCATTCGCAATTGATGTACTTTCATCAGACCTTGAATCTTGTACCATGGAATATCACCATCACGAACCCACATTGGGTATCTTGTAACTATGATTCCATCTTCAGAAATCTTCTGAATTGCTGTCAAGGCTATGAAGTCTGTCAATGTAAATTGTGAAACTTTATCACCGAGATATGCTCTCATACATTCTTCGATAGCGTCGAATAATTTCCTATCTGCTTCATATTGTTCTATAGTCTTTGGTTGTTGTTCTAACTCTTCATCGTCTTCGTACATTATTTCTTAGAACCATCCTCATTATAGATTTCGCAATTGCCGGGACAACATAGGTGATACTCAGGTTCACATTGATTACAGTATAGAACTGATCTTTTATGGTTTTCATGGAACTTTGCTTGTACTCTACAATATTTCCAGTAGTGACCTTGAGTACTATTTCCAGTATGGTGGTCACATCTAGCACATACTATGCATCGACAAATATATTTACCATTGCCATTATAATACATACTAGGATTTTCAGCGTCACAACCAGTAGCTCTGACTTCCGCCATTGCTTGGTTCATACTCATGCTCATTTTTTAACACCTCTAATCTTAGGCTGTACCCTTGTCTGATAGGTTGTTCTTGGTTCATGCCCATTTTTTCGTGGATGTGGATTCAAGTCACAAGTACGTTGTATACTGAATGGTGCATCGTTGTCTTGCCAGTATCCTTTTACATTCCAAACTACTTCCTTTTCACACCAACGACAAGGCTTACGTGCTCTAGGCATGTTAGTACGGCCAATCTCCAACTAACCATGACGGACGCCGTGATTCTTCATCTTTGAATCTAGGATTATTTTTGTTATGTCCCCATGTGTACGACCATGGGCAGTCCTTGGTCTTACAGTACAAGTATGCAGCAGAGTCGCACGGAAGGCAAGCTTTCCAACCGGTACCATCAGGATTGCCACCATAAGTATGGCATGATAGATCATACCATACTTTTCCACCGCATTTAGGACATGGTTCTTTGAAATATGTTTCGTGTGTTATTTCATCATAAAATCGCTCAGTCTGCTGCACTACCTGTGGTGGTTTACTTCTTCTCTAGAACGCCATCTTTTTCCCAGTTCTTTCCCCAACTACAACTTAAGCACCAAATTGATAACCCGTGGTAATGCACACCATCTCGACCACCGAGTTGTGCTCCACAGCGTGGACAGCCATTCTTACGGATCTCTTTAATTTCATCCCAATTAATCATTTCCCAAAACCTTTTTGTAAGGCAACGCTATCCAAAAATTTTACGCTGAAGTTTCCCCGTACTGACATGTCGGAATCATTAACACTTGTAACAAACGCCGCTCTATTATCTTGAACTTCAACACTTACGTTTATGCCATCCCAAATTACATTGATACATTTTCCATTGTGTACAATATTTCTTTCAGTGAAGTCTTCCACGTAGGCAACCTCTTTCTCCATCTAGAGGAAAGTTCAGTGTAGCAAATCCTCCAAAGTGGATTCGTGCTGCATCATCATATGCTCGTGCCGCATCAGATTCTTTTTGAAAGTAACCTAAACTTACTGTTACACCATTTATTCTAATCTGTGCATTCCATTTTCTGGAAGATCTACGATAGTAAGCACCTTTGTAGTGTGATTTTGAAGTTCTTGTTTTTAATGCAGTACTTCTATTAAGACTTCTATTAGATGGTCTAAGATTTTCCAATCTATTATCAAGGCCATCACCATTTATGTGATTAACCATATCGTAGTCAGTAATTAATGTGTGTATATATTGAGTAACCTGTTTGCCGTTCACTCGAATGCTACGACCAGCATATGCTATACCATCTCTATACTGGTTTTCATGAAATGACCACTTGAATTGAGATACTAAGTCGAACATCTCATCATCTATTATAGAGCTTTTACCTTGAGTTAAAGGAATTAGTAAACTCACAATTCACTCCACCGAGTACCTGTTGAAACATCAACTACGAATGGCACATATGTAGTGAATGTTTCTCCTGCTAATGTCATCTCAGTCTTTAATAGATCTATTACGTCTCTAGAATCTGAGTCTCTACATTCAACGATAAGAGCGTCGTGGATGGTAAGTCTCGTCGTGGCCAGCCCGCGTAGTTTCGGCTGTAGTTTGATAAGAGCGGAGACGCAGATATCAGAGGCAATGGATTGTGGTAAGAAGCTAAGGGCTTCATTAACAACGTCGGATTTGTTTTGTTCGGTAATGAGCCAGAAGGATCGTTTGCGGCCGAACGGCGTCGTGAGATCTTCACCATGGAGAACCTTATGTCTGATTGAAGCCTGCCATGCTATGACACTAGCAATGCGTGCATTGAATTCACGCATCAAATCTTTTGTTTCTTCTAAAGTAATACTTGAGCCTTGCTGTTGAAGCTCTAGTGCAATAGCAGCGACACCTCTACCATAAGCATTGCCATAAAAAATGGACTTCATGCTTACGCGATTTTCTTTTATCCAATTTCCAGCACCATAGATATCATTGCAGAGTTCATCGAAGATATCACGAGTAGGATCACGGAAGATGTTTGCTAGATATTCGTCTTGTGCCAGCGTCGTAATGACACGACCCTCGGCTTGTTTATAGTCTGCCTGAATAAGTACGTTACCTTCGGTTTCAACTGTAAACTGATTCTTAATCCTCTTGTCGCGTACGATGTTTTGCATGTTCGGATTTTTGGAGGCGAGACGGCCAGATGTTGTACCGTGAAGAGTGTATGTTGTGAAGATCTTACCTTCATATAAACGTTTGTGGAATCCTTTAATATACGTTCCATTAAGTTTGCTTCTACGACGGTGTAATAAGAGTTGGTTGATAAATGTTTTAACTTTCTCATTGTTCGTTTTTCCTAGAATCAATTCCATCATGTCGGCATTGGTTGTGCTTAACACCATGCCTTGTTCCGCGAACCAATTCGTAATCTGCATCGGAGATCGCGGGTTTAGGTTCCTACCTGTGGTGCTCGATATTTCAACTTCTAGTGCCTCAAGTTCTTTCTCAAACATCTCTTGAAGTTCTAGACTGTAGTCCATATCAAACGTCATGCCAGCACGTTCAAGACCCATTAATGCATTAGATGCCTGAATCAAGAATTCATGTTGCTGATGTTCTCGTTCTCCCATGCGGGAAGTGAATAATTCCCACAGGTCCCATGTTGCAGCAACATCGAAGGCGTTGTACTTGTATAGTATTGGTCTTGGTATGTGACTATAATCTTTCCCCCTAGGAATAAATTTCTTAATCGCTGCTTCCCAATCAGGTGCTCCCAATAACTCGATAGCGAGCTTCTTGAGTCCATGCTGACCAGGACGTTCATCGAGGGTGTAAGATTGTAACATTGTGTCGGCATAAGCTTCTAGCTCCCCGAAGATTGGGAATAATCCAGCCAGGTCGAACTTGATGTTATGTCCGATAAGACGTTTGCTTCTAAGGAGGGAGAGGACATCAGCCTGTACTGCCGGCTCGCTAAGTCCACTTCCACCGAATACCACTGCTTTCCTTGGACCGTATGCGATCCCCAAGCAGAGTAGATTGTAGTGATTTGGGTGGGCGAAAGAAAAGTCTTTTTCAACGCCGCACTCAATGTCGATAACGAGAGGCCCCTTGATTTCTGCCAATCGTGATACCGCTTGTCGTATGTTAGTTCCAGACTCAAAAACTCTGTAGTCAGGGTCAATCCAAGTTGCATTTGATTTTCCTCTTAATTTTCCTGCGTCGGAAACAAGGGATGGAAACGCATCTGGAGATCTTAGGCAGTATGCTGGATGCCATGATGCTACTACTTTTATTTCAGGATTCTCAATATATGGTTTTGGTGGACCGATGCGTAATGATGAGATTTTCTTTTTCGGATCAATTAGTGCACTGGCTGCCGTACCACCCACGGCTAAAATCTTTTCTATGCCGCTGTGAGCTAGCTCTGCGTCAAGCCTAGGCTTGCAAGCCGCGATCGCTGCCTTGGGTGGATCATCGTTATTTGCTGGTCTACACAAACAAATGTTGGTTACCATTACTTCGGAGCGTTCGTAACCATGGTGATGTAAAACTTGATCTAGAAGCTTACCAGATGGACCTGTAAATGGGATACCACGGCCAGCTTCATATGCTCCTGGTGCTTCACCAACAACAGCAAGCTTAGCACGAGGATATGGATTTTGTGTTGGTACAAAAGGAGCTTTTTCGAACGGGCATTTTTCACAATTAGCTAAGGGGTGTTTGTGTCCCAACACAAGCTCCTTTTAGGAGTCAATTACTAAATATAGTTGTTGCCATCATGGCTAAAATAACGTAAGATCCACCAGCAAGAATCCACTTAGGAGCATTAACTCTAGCAGCAAACTTATTCTTGATATTGCTAACGAACAATGTTAGTTCTCCAAAACTTCTCATCAAACAAAGTTCAACAAATAATAGCCACATGAAAAATATTACACCACTGCTCTTACCTTTACTGTGTCTATCCTGGTACTTAATACGATCTCTATATCTACCACCTTCTAGGTAGGAAGTTCCTAATGTATTCTCATAATTATGTTGTGACATATTCTACGAGCACCTTCTCAGCACTTGCACCGAAGATATTTCCATTAGATGGCGACTGGTATTCTACATTAACCCATAGAATATCTTTACCGTCACAAAAGATATCTCTAAGATGATCAGCTAATTCTTGCACTCTTATTGGAATAATATTGTTCGCCTTTGTAGTATGGTTGTCCCAAATAGCTTCCGCAGATTCACGTATCTCTCTTGGACTAATCGATAGTTCTAGCGGACCATGAAGCTTTATAATTATTTTGTTATTGCCATCAAATATACCAACGCCCATATAAGGCATGTCAGCGATTCCCAACGTATCTCGGTTGTCCTTGGAACTGATTTATGAACAAGAGACGACGCTGATGGATTGTGGTAAGTAGAAGTTCAGCACGACGAGAGTCCAAACGGAACTTGCGCATGATGTCAGAACGACCCATGCCCAAAGCTCCAGCATCCTCTACGAATTTAACAATCTGATCAATAGTACGTTCATCTTGACTCTTGCCAATTCCATTGACGATCTCACTAGCGTATGTGTGCCAGTGTCTACAGTAATAAATTGCATGTATGATGTGTTGTATTCCTACTGTAATACTGTCATGCTCTCCATCAGCCTCCGATGCTGCAATCAGAATAGCCGCCTTTAAAGTTGACTTTGCTAGTCGGTCATACACAGGAGTAAGGTGTGGCAACCCAGTATCTAATGCTGCATTTGTTAATGTTTCTTCAAGTTCATTATATCTAGTCCAGGCTTCCTCAGTTAATACTGCTTCAAAGTCTGGCTTTAGATGTGCAGATGTCTTACCATCTGGCATAACAATCATACGTGGACTGTTGAACTTGAAGTTAATGTCATTTAGTTCATCTCTAATTTTACCTTTCGCTTCCATGTTTATATTTATTGGAGGACCCACAGGTCGGACTCTAGACCTATCTGCTACAGCAGTAATGAAGATGAACCTAGGAATGAATCCGCTATTGATGTGTTCTTCAGTTAGTAGGTTCTGTGTCTTAGTCTTGACTCCACCAGTGAACATGATGAATCGTGGATTGTCAATCCTAATCTCTTCTTTTCTAAGAAGTCTCTTGATTTGTTTACCATCATACAACTTGGTGAACTGCTCAGCCATGCCAGCCATGTAGTCCTTATTAACCATGGCATCAAGCAAGCCTGTGAACTCATCACGGAAGTAGATAGATGGTTGCTTTGGTCTATCTTTTAGTGCTGTTAGAATACCCTCTGGAGTACCATCCGTTGCCATAATTGCATCTGGACTTACGTCTGAAAGCAATTCCATTGAGATATCCATGGCAGTCGATTTACGAGTTAGTGTTGTATCTGCTAATATCATAAACCATAGATTAGGAATGATGATTCCGAATGATGTATCTAGTCTGATTGCCCCGGATAATATTCCAGAAAGTATTACAAAAGCACCAGCTTGATGGTACTGAGGAGCAGCATCGGTCAAATCTGAGGCCCATTTTATGTATCGCTCAATGAAAGTTTCCCGAGACTGTGCTAGCTTAACTTCATCGTCCGAAATGATCTCAGGAATAACTGCTGTAGGTGTTGGTACTAGATCGTGATATTCAATTTCTTTGACATATACCTTTTTGATTTCGGTCCACAGAGCTGTATCTGGTCGACCATCTCTTGCATACTTATTGCAACGTGAACCCTTAACGATTACAAATGTTTCTTCCGATTTCATCCCGGCTTCGTTGCAGATCTTAGCTAGCTTCCATTGGATTTTACTCCAATCGTCACCTTCGCCAGGGTCTTCATCAAACAGTTGAAATGCAATAGGATTCATTGATCGACGATACCGTTGCATAATTTCTAGCGGGGTTTCCTGTGGGAGATCCGCCTGAATAGGTATCGGGTCATCGATGAACTTTAATGCGTCATATGCTGGGTATACATCGAAATCGGATACACGATATAGACTCTCAGCAATTGTTGTTACCACTACAATTGGAGCAGTTGTTAGATCGCCATACTTATAGTTCGGCGTGTATGGTACTCTTAGTAGCTGCGTTAAATCCCACCCGCTACTATCTGCACCCTGTTCTTTATGGAAGTATGCTATCTTCATACATAGAGTTTCGGCTTCCTGAGGCGGAAGCGCGTCCTCCATGCGCCAAAAGGCTTGCCATCTTCCTTGACTAGACTGAACTACAATAGAAGCCGGTACTTGTAAGTGTTGTGGATTACAAGTGTCTAGATCGGCCCACAGTACAGGACACTTAACTACATTTTCTTTACGTCTTCTTTTGTTGCCGTCTAGCAACTGCGGGCAGAAATATACGTGTGTAAGCGTGATTGCTCTCTTGTCGATGTCCTTGCACATTTCTTCCAACTGAGTTGGATAGTGAAAGAACTTCTCTTCCATCTGCTTACTAAGATGGCTCTTATACGCTATACATACGTATCCTGTTTCACGCTCACCGAAGATTAGTCTAAAGAAATTGTATCGTTGTACCTGTGTGTCATCTACTGCATCCCGGAAGGTGGAGTATGCTGTCATACTTACCCCTTAGGATGTAAAAGACCAGCCCATATCTAATTCCAGTAGATATGGACTGGCCTTCGTCACATTGTTATAACAAAACTAATCCTACGGAAGTAGGCTGTTGCTTGCTGCGTTAGGAGCAGGCTTAGCCGCTGCCTTGTAACTACGAATTTCAAAGCGCTCGTTAAGTTCAGTGCCATCCTTAGTTTCGGCTGGCTTCTTTAGACCCTTAACATTGATCGTCTTACCAATGACACTTTGTAGTTCAGGTACCACGAAGTCTCCAGCATTAACATCATATCCTAGAGCCTTCATTAGCTGCGCGAATGAGTATAGCGCGCCATCGAAAAGCATAACTGAAGACATGAGACTAACGCCATCATAAGGACCCTCTTGGATGATGTACGTTAGCTGCCAGAACGGCTTGCCTGTGTTCTTCTTACCTGGCTTGACTTCTTTAATGTTACCGTCAGTAATATTAACGGTGTATTCGCCCGACGGGGGAATAACGCGAGCCTCAGAACTGGCTTCGTTAGATGAAAAATTAACCTTCAACGGTTGCGTCATTGCTTGATCCCTTAATCGCATTCCATATTGTAAACATGGTGGGGTCTAATATGGTCTGTTCCAATTTACCGGTACGATCTTTGGCGATGGTATCCTGGGTCGCATGGCTTAGTAGCACACGTTTTTGTTCTCCGTCAACCTCCTTGGTATATAGGTAAGCTACTATATCAAGAAAGCCGGCGACTTCATCTGCTACTTTGCCTGAAAGTGAAGGTTTAGTTTTAGTCACGCCGGTTTTTTGATTCTTGTCCTGTTTGGCAAGCGCTGTGAAAATCGTAGTTACAGGTAGGTCACGTAATGCACGAACAAACTTCCGCGTTTGTTCAATGTTAATATTCCACTCACGGATTCCTGGAACATCCGCATCACGTTCTTCATGCATTTCAACGAGCTTGCGCATCACTGTATCCATAGACATCTTCTGAGCCTCAGTAAGACTGTCTAGGATGATGGTCTTATAACCATGAGCACCAGCATATAGCTCGTCATAAACTGATTGTAGGTCAGACCAAGTTTTGATTCTGACGCTATCTACGTTTGGGTATCTGTCCTTCAAAGAGAGTAGTCCACCCTCAATGTCCAATATAAGAACCTTACGCATTTCAGGAACAGCATCAGCAGAACCTGCGAGCGTAGTCTTTCCTGCTCCTGACTCCCCAAAAATTAGGATGTTTGCGGAAGGCTCTTGGATGGATACTTTTGAAATTGCTAGACCTGCGATGGTATTTAGCGACATTTAACGAATCCTTAATAACCCATTTGTCCGAATTGAGGCGATTCGTTTCTGTTTTCTTTAGTGCTTCAGTCTACCATCGCAGGTCAGCGTCGCGCAAGAGACTAGACCATCAAACCTGTCAATCAGTTGACAACAATAGTCTCTTCTTCGTCATCATCATCGTCTTCGTCTTCTTCATCGTCATCTTCGAAATCGTCTTCGTCTTCTAGATCGCTGTCTTCGTCATTACCGTCAGCTTCGAAGTTCTCACCTTCGACTTCCTCTTCTGGAGAAAGTCCAAGACGGCGATTCTCACGCCCAGTCCACACTGTACCTGTGGATGGGTCAGCTAGAAAGTCAGCTATTTCCTTATTGGTGGCATCATCAAGTACTAGAGTAGGTTCTTCATTCATCTGCTTGTTCGGGTCTTGCTCATTCATTACTTTACTTCTTCCTTTAGTTGCCTTATAATTTCGGTTGGAAGTCTATGGGCACAATCACACCATGTGCCACCCTTGCATTTCTTAGGTTGCTTACTGTGAAGCACACCACGACAGTATTCGCAGACCATATAAATACCTCACCAAGAAATCGATTTCCAAAATTCTAAATGCCAAGGTCTTAATGGTACAAGAGTTGGGAATGCAACCATATTGGCCACTTCCCTATTTACAACTATGTATCTTTTGTTACAACTAGAACCATCACAGAGCCAAACATCTCCAAGATTGGCGGCACTCAATCGTTCTTCTGGGAAGTTGCACTTGTGTATTTGCTCTATCTTTTTCTCTTCCCACATTACTTATCGCTTCTATGATGTTGTTGCCATGGTGGTGGAGTTGACTGAATACTATCACTGATGCTTGTTACGAATAAACTCCTTCCATCTTTCTGATCAGATATCTCATCAACAGTAACTGTTAAGCTGCCATATTTAAAAGTGGTAATCTTAATGCCATGAGCTGTTCCTAGATTGTCTAGGGCATCAGCAATACCACGTAGATCATGAGCATAAAGCTTAATAGCTATCACCTGCTTCTTCAACAAGAACTTGTACAAACTCTGAATCAAGAATGTCCTCACGAGTTGCAGCAGTAATAACATCGAAGAAGATAGCCCACTCTTCTTCATCAAAAACAAGACTGCCACTTAGTTGTAAGGCATCCAGATTACTACCTACAAACATTTGAACATGAATGCGACGATCAAAACTGAGTTGATCTTTTCTATATTTGAGTTTGAATATCAATTTTTAATACTTCTTCCTTAAATTTATTCCAATGTTTGTGAGTACGTGCTTGTTCATCATCACCACAACTAGTACCATCGCTAATCAGATGATGCATACAGTAGATTCCGCTTTTACTATATCTGCTGTTCTTTATAGCTTTGAATTGCCAGTATGCTGGTAGTTTACAAGCATAGCGCTCTTTGAGAACTGGATCGAACATAGCCTTCATAGACATAGGCTTGTATCCATCACACTCAAATGAAAATTCTAGACGCTTTACGTATGGCAGTGATTCTAGAAATTCTCGACGTTGTTTGGGTGTCATTGTTCATCCTGTGATTAGTTTTGCTTTTTTGGCTACAAACCATTCGTATGAATCTTTTACCCACATAGCATCATCAAGAGCATTGTGTTCAGTACTAACTTGCTTAGGAAGTCTAAAAGAAAAACCATCCACCGCTTGGCGTAGATCATTTGTAAACATTGGAATTCCAGTATCATGAAGTCCAACCATAGTTCCAAACAATTGACATAGCACTACGTGATCGTACGCACCGTACCAGGCCCATAGCTTAGGATTAGGGTGACGAGTAATAAATTCCTTTACCTCGTCAGCAATGGTTGCCCTGCTCTTAATAGCAGGATCTCCACTGTCTAACTTAGGCAAATGCGGCATTACATTTTCCATAAGCCATGGGTGATCTAGAATACGTTCCATTGGCATTTGCTCACTGATGGCATAATACGTTTCACCAAGCGCGTTAACCATTCCAATGGAAATCAACTCGATAGTCTTGCCGTCTTCAAGGAATTCAGTATCATAATAAACGTTACCCATTATTTATTGTCCCTCATTAGTTCTGATCCAACATATTTCCAAACAAATCGCACATTCCCAGGCCATGCACTCTCGCCACAGATATGCAGAAACGCAACCGAATAGATATACTGTCGAATCCATCGTTTCATTAAGTGATCACCTTTACGATTATAATAATCGCAATAATTATCAGTTCAATTATGACTACGGCTGAGATAAACAGCATCACCTTGCCAAGAAGGTGCATTAGTCTGTACTCGCCGCCTTGATTTCCCAATAGAGCTGAGTTTGCTTTTCAAACATTGTATCCAAGGTGTATTGGAAATCTTCACCCATATTCATTCCCAAACACGGCTGCTTGAAAAGACACCAGTTACAACTCCAGCGACCAGGTTGAGGGTATACCCGAGGTTCACCAATCATATCCAAAGCTTCATTTGCAATTGCAATTCCAGCGTTGGTGATTTCTGATTGATTCTTATGAATTTGATGCCGTTGAGTAAACTTAGGACCATCAAGCTGAAGCCACCGGAGGTAGTCATCATACAGTCCCATCTGCCAAGCATCACTATCTAGTTCTCGGAATGTCCTCAATGCCATTTCGTATGTAGTAAGATTCTGTACGTTGGTTGAGTACATCTTACCTTTGTATTTACGAGTTAATAGTTCTGGCGGTGCCGGGAATGCTTTCTTGATTTCAACATAGACGAACCCAGAGCATTCAATTCCATACTGAGATAGAGCCCACAGGTAGGACACAATCTGGTCATCTAGTTGTAGGAATGATGCTTCGGCATCTTCGTCCAACATTCTAGATGTAGTCTTCCAGTCAACAATCCAGTATCGTCCTTGTTCATCTTGGAACAATGCGTCAAGACGTCCACCATATGTTACAGGAAGACCTTGCCAGATACTAAAAGCATTAGCTCGATCTTTAATCTTAAGCGAATCTTTTTCGTCTAGAGCATCATTCCATTTGACATAACGCTTCCAGCATCGTTTACACTTGCACCACAGTTGTTCACCAGTATCAGGGTGCTTTAGCGGTACCTCGAATGATACTTCTACTTCTACAGGAGTCCACCGCTTGTCATAGTGTGGAGTCATTCTCTCGCAGTAGTAGCGAATCATTTTTAGACCAAGGTCAACCCGAGTTTTGTAAGATTCAAGAACTGTCACGTCAGGATCTGCGTTGAGCTTTTTGTATGACTTTAGGTGCTCCTCGCACTTCCTACGGAACGCTACGAGCGCCAGGTCGACCCGAATTTCCAGATCGGCTGTCCAAGTACGTGGCTCATAAAAAACTTCCATAGCAGCGTGGAAAGCTACACCAAACTCTAATGGTTCAGCAGTAACCAGTGGAGCGTACATATCATTGTACACCCAATTCCAGCGTCTACGACAAGCTCTGAAAGCTTTACGCTCAGAAGTGTGCAATTGGTGAGATAGGTGATTATCTAGATACAACCGTTGAATATCAGGGTCAACTACTAAAGGCATGTTACTTCCTAAACTCTAAAACTAAAGGTCTACCAGTTGGAAGTATAATAGCCTCTGGATAAACAAATGATCTAATAATCTCCATCATTACTTCTTCGTCAAACTCTCTACCAATCGTTTCTATTCCTATAATCTTACCATCTTTATCAACATCTATTACTATGTTATTACCGATAGTAATAGAATTAAAAATTCGATTGATAGATATTGCGAAGTAGTATCCACCAATTTGTTGACGAGCAGGCATTTGACTTCCTAACTAACGAGATAAAGGTACTTAGTGCCAGCCTTTAGCTTACGATTAACAGAAGTCGATTGTACGTAAACTGCGTAGTCTGGATTGAAGTCTGGCTTTACACGACCAATGTGGTTGATGATGTTAGCGGGCTTATCTGGTTTCATTGTTATTCTTTCTGTTAGTTGATTAATAAATCCATGTGCACGTACGTTCACATTGATCTTGATGTGCACGTACGTGCTCAAAAATCTATTACTCTTGGTATTGACCTGTTTTGTTACGGTAGTCCATGTCAGGCATACATCCACCATATGTGCAAATAGAATGATATTTTGTAAGCATAGTGGAATAATTACCTGGATATGACAAACTAAATTCACAAGCGGCATATTTAACTTCAGCGATGTCTACTCTACTGTTTATGTCATGACCGCAGATAGCGCATAGATCGAAGAACTCAGTGGTCCCCTTTTTCCCAGTATCCATGTCCTGGCCCATCCTCTTCGAAGTCTTCTACAGCTTGTGCTTCATCTGAAGGCCCGAACGCCTCCATATATTCGGTTATAGCTTTAATATCAGTTTCTGTATATGGGCGAAGAGTTTTAGGATCATATCCATCTTCAGCTTCATCAGCTAATTGATTAACAACATCATCTGTAAGTTCGACTCCACCGGACGTTCCAGACTTTGTTGTAGCCTTATACTCAGCAACAAGATCCTTGAGTTTAGGATGTGCACCTGTTTCGATCAATGATGAAAGAATTTGAGTATCATTAGGCTTTAGAGCATCGAGATAATCTTCAGTTGGAAGCGACCTACCTGTGGTGCCATGCTCTCCACCTTCAAAAGCTGCAACCACATCCTTTACAGGTTCATCTACTTCGTAGAAGTCACCATCATGTCCACGTTCAATATAGTTTTCAACACCTGCTAGATCAACTGGCTTGATATCATCTTCATAGATTGGAATATCTGAAGTGTTTGCCAACTCGAATTGTTCTTTGGCATCTCTGATTCCAGTATATACATCACATTCTACTGGACCTGAGTACCATGTATATGAGCAGTGACAACCTGCTTCATTTTTATTATGATTCCAACCAGCAGCTACATGATGAATCCATTCTGCTGGAGCATTACTGGCACCAAAAAATGTTTGTATAAAGTTAACCCAGTTCTCTTCAGTAATCATATTTTGTGTATACCCTCAGTTTTCATTTTGTCATTAAAACTAGTAAGTGATTTATTGACATCTTCGAAGAAGTTTTTTATTCCTTCACCAATAAATTTCATTGCGAACCACGAGTTATGAATTTCAACTATGTGCTCAGCAACTTCTTTATTAATGATCATATTCACTACAGCGGCTGGAATTTCGCTTGGTAGATCTTCTTTATTCGTACTGATATTCCAACCACCTGGTGAATGATGGTTTGGATGCACGTACCACTTCTTATTAATTATTTCATCTAGTTCTGGCACGTTTTGGCCCCTCCGTTACCCACTTTGGTAACTCCTCGCCATCTAGATGTCTAAGTAATAGGTGACTACCTCCAGGTAAGCTCATTATTACTATGAACATCATACGAGCTAAATTTCTAGCTTCGTGACGATCCTCTATTGATACAAGATATTGGTCTTCACTCATCAAATACCTCATAGTCATCTTCACCCAAGTCAATGGTGTCATCATTTTCTGGATCAAACTTTATATCGCCAATCAATCTCTGTATCCAAGTCCATTTTAGTTGAATACCTCTAATACGCTTAGCATCGATGGTATCCTTGGCAATGATGTCGATGACTTGTACGGCAGATTGTTGACCTATGCGATGGAGTCTGTCCTCTGCCTGTAAATTCAGAGCGTTGGACCAAGATCTATCTGTGAAAATAACAATACTGGCGGCAGTTAGCGTAATGCCAACACCACCAGCAGCTATTGTACCAGCAAAAATTTGTATTTTTCCATCTTGAAAATCAGAGATGATTCTAGAACGCTCATCGGCTGGGGTTTCCCCAATAAACTTACCACAGGTGATCCCATTTGCTTCCAGCCTCTTAGCTAGTAACTTAATAACCTGAGCGAACTGACTGAATATTACGATCTGTGCTGATCCAGCTTCTTTGATGACTTCCATAACAGCATCTATTTTGCTAGATGGTTCTGAAAGCATCATTTTTTGCTTGACTTCATTCCACTCTGCAAACGCACAGGCGAATTGTTGAAGTCGAGTTAGCTGAGCAATCACCACAGGAGCAACAACTGGTAGTGCTTCTTGACTACCAATCCAAGCGAGCATATCATTCTTCATTGAGTTGTATGCTCGACGTTGTTGTGGTGTCAGGTCAACATCTATTTGTGTGTAGTATTTCTCTGGCAGATCTGTTAGTACGTCTTCCTTCTTACGACGTATATAGAAAGCTGCCATTTCGTTTTGTAGCTTCTCAGGATTGTTGACACCAATGATTGATTTGTACCCATTGAAATTGGCATACATTACATGTTCGTTGAAGTACTGCCAATAACTAGTCCAGTAACGCGGGTACAGCCAATTCAGAATGCTCCAAAGATCGTCGGGCTTGTCATATGCTGGCGTCCCTGTTAGGGCAGTTTTGTACCCTGTGGGGATTTGCTTAATAGCAACTGACTGCTTAGACTTTCTATTTTGCATTGCATGTGCTTCATCTGCAATTACATGAAACCATTTCACATCTACTAGTTCTGGAATTAATCGTAGAGCTGGCCAGTGACAAATGTACACGTCGTGGTAGTCATCTGTCAACTGGTCGACAAAAAATTTTCTGTCTTTATTATTGATTGGTAGTATTCTAAGATCAGGTGCCCACTGGAACCATGCCTTTGTCCATGTGGACACCATAGCCAGTGGGCAAATGATCAACGTCTTTAGTTTCAGATCAGGAAATTGTGCTCGTCGATTTATGTCTAGGGCGATTGCCTCATGAGTTTTTCCAAGACCCATGTCATCGCCAATTAAAGCCGATTTCACATTAAAAAGCTTATCGACAGCTTCCTTTTGGAAAGGAAATAATTGCATAACTTATATCCCTTCCAGCGGAAAGTTGAGCATTGTTATATCACCAAAGATTTTATATATTGCTTCGTCATATGCTTTGGCAGCTTCGATTTCATCGTGAAATGATCCGACATATTTTCTTACGTGTATACCGTTTATTTTTGCTATCCATTTACCTTCACGGTTGTACCAGGATACTCCCTTGTATTTAGATGATCCCCAATTAACATGTTGATTTCTTATATTGAGACTATTATTTAATTGTCTAAGATTTGATCTTTGGTTATCGAGTCCATTACCATTTATGTGATCAACACGTGACCATTCAGTTATGAACGTATGCATGTGTATTGTAGAATATCTACCAGTAGGTAGTTTTATTGCACGTAATGCATAAAAGGTGTTTCTCTTTTTAGAGGCACACCACTTGTATTTAGAAACTAACTCATAATCCTCATTATCAATTAGTGCAAATTTTCCTTGTGATAGTATGATCTGTTGCATGGTTCTCCCTTATCGAGTTCACCTCCCCTTGGTTACTGTATCATTGTAGAGTCTGTCAAGCATTGCATTTACTTCTTCATCGCTGCGGTTAGGCAGCTTCGGGAAATGCTTTGGTCGCTCTAGTGTTGGATCTGGAATAGATCCATCAGAGTTTACTTGAACTACGTAGTCGGTATTAAACCATCTACAACGAGGAGTCCTACATTGAATAGTGTGAAGCCTACTACCATGAGGACCGCCTCTACTGCCAATTTCTACCCCTGGTTGTTGACATCTGGGGCAACGGCGTGCCTCTTCATATGTACTATCGGCCATCATTTCCTTCAAGAGATTTTACACGTTGCTCAAGATCTTTGAGCGTGGTCTTCAAACGCATTATTTCATCAATTAGAGTATCATATCGTGTTGGAGATATATTCCTTGAAGTTGCACTTTTTGCATTCACATATTCACGATATTGTTCTTCTGATAGCTTATAGTTTAGAAGATATACGCTTTCAACTCCTGGTCCTCCCATTTTCAAATTGGTAACACAGCGCATAGCATTTAGTACTGCCATGGCACTACCATGTGAAGATCGACTTAGACCTAGAGTGGCCGAAACTTGCTGATAAATATAGCCTCGGAAAACTCTAACATTTTCTGGATCATCTATTGGATATCCAAATTCTGCAATTGCAGATGATGGTTCCATTTTTGATAGTTCAATTAGCTTGTCATATATCATAGTTGCATAACGATATGCAGATCCTCTGGCTGCCATTGATTAACGCTCCACAGGCTTAGGAAAGTCTTCTCCAGAACGGAAAGCTACTACCTGACGAAGCATACCGTTGCAAGTGTCGTTCCAAGCCTTTATGTACAAAGCTAAATGCACGAATGCATCACGACGGATTCGACCAGAACGCTTTGAACGGATCACATAGTTCCGAAGTGCCAGCGCAGGATGATCTGCTGTGAGATCAGCACCACTTTTCAATGATTCTACGAAATCCAGGTGAGCACCAGTAGGGTAGGAACGTTCACAAAGGAATGAACCAACAATCACTGATGACGCCATGAATCCGACAGGACTCAGCAGACCAGCGATTGACAGATACTCATTGATGTCAGTGGTTTTAACTATAGTCAAGATTTCCTGATTGGTAACCTTGACACGATTCCAGAACTTGTAGTCGTGGTTGTCGTACAAGTAAAGAAGTCGAGCTGCTGCTGCTAGTCTATTCTGGTTGTAATAACCAGCAATAGCAAGGATTTGATCTGATCGCCGTTGCAGACCAGTGTCTAGCTTGTCGAATACGTCATCATCAAGCCCCTCTGTGACCAGCATTCTAATTCTGATCTTCGGGTTTGGAGCGTATTCAACTTCACCTTCAGTAGCTCCTACCTCGGCAGCTTGCAGAATTGCCAGAAGTCGGTGCTGACCATCTATGAGAAAACCCTTTTTGCTGAATCCAATACCCTGGTGCGTGAATCGCCAGTTGCCCTTAAGCATTTCCACTGCGTAGTCATTAACTTTTCTTAGACTAATCGGGCGGTTAGTGCCTTCGGTGCCACGCTCAAAGGCTTGATTCTTCTCCAGATGGAGTCTAGCCTTTGCTACTGTAACTTCTTGAATTACCGTTCCCATTATTTATTTCGCTCCAAGTATTAATTAACCAATAAATGGTGGTTCTGTTTATTTTAGTTAGTCGAGATAGTTGTGTTACTTGTTGAGTTTCTGATGCCTGTTTTAGTAGAGATGCTACCCTGATTCTTACTTCGTAGAATTCCTTTTCGAGTTCGTTATATCTGTTGACAGCCTCCATTAACTCGTGATTGCTAGACATAACAATCACATCCCGAAATCTATTAGCATTTTTTTAATATCTTCTGGTTTTGTTACTGTTAATGTTGCTAGTTCTTTTATTTGCTCTGATAATATACGTTGTTCTCTGCCGTAGAAATACTCTGAACGTGGATTTGATTTATTAATCCAATCCATTGCTTCATGGAACGCACGATTGTAAGATTGACGATTACTATGGTCATCACCAAAGATTAGATCTCCAAGATCTGAAGGAGGATAATCCTTGACCAGTAGTTTGAAATCATGATATAACTCAACGTGATATTTTTCAGCTATTTCACTACAACAATACTGTTGACTAGGATGACCATTATCCGAGAAGGCTAAAATTTTAGCTTTCTCTGCACGAAGGCCAAGAGTACCTAATTCGACATTACCTTTGATTTCAACAACGCCTGGAACAAACGTGGTATTGTACCTTGATTCAACTATTCCGTCTAGATCCGTTGGCAGATATCTAGCATAGATACCACACGTACAACCTGGATCTGGTGCATTATGACGACCGCCACCAGATCCAGGCCATGCTATATCAAATGCATAAGTATATTTGATACATTGGGCAGTTGTCTCTGAACTCCAGAGTTCTCCATTTAATGCGTGCATGGTTAATGTTATTGGATTAACCACCCACCATCGGTACGCATATATAGTACCTGGAATTAATGCTCGGTTAATTCCTGAGTGATCAGACCGCAATTGGTTCCTCCTGCGGGATTTCTATAGGAGGTTGTTCAGTTGGAACTTCTTCTATAGATGGTTCTTCTACTGGTTCAAAAGTTACAGATTTTCTTTCTTCTCCAATATCCATATTCTCCTCCTTTCGTTAGATATTGTGGTTCGGGTGGGATTCGAACCCACGGCAAACAGATTAAGAGTCTGTCCCATTGGCCACTATGGTACCGAACCTGGCGTCAGAAGCCTATCACGTCGTGCGATGGGTGTCAAGCTTCTGACTACATTGATCTTTATCTATATAGCTCTCTTGTCAAACAGAGCATAGTAGTCCCAGCGCTTATTATATGTAATAAGAGTCGGTTCCTTATCTTGTTTGACTTCATGCCACCACATTAACATACGGCCAGTTCGACCATTGCCATCAACGAATGGATGAATGTGTTCAAACTGAACATGACAATTCATTGGATCAATGTCTTGCCAAAATCTCATGTTGCCAATCCATACATCCATTAATTGTGGTACAATGTAATGTGGTGGACATGTACGTCCACCTACGGTTACATTGACATCACGATAATTACCAACATATCGATCATCCCATAGTAGATCTTCCATGATTATGGCATGAACGTTTAGTATATCGTTTTTAGTTAGTGTATTAATCTTGTTAATATAATCCCAAGCTTTTTCAGATTTTGGCAATTCATGAATATCTTTAATGTCTTCGATCAAGTTTGATTGTACAAAATGTTCACGCATATTAATAGTCATCGTCGTCGTCATCATCCCAATCTAATTCAGAATTAATTTCTGCCATAGCCATTTTCCGCAGATCATATTTGCGTTCGTCTTCGTAAATATCATCAGACTTACGCTGTTGTGGGATCTGTGGCAGACCAAGCACATTACGGTCATAGTTCATCCGACTAGGCTTACTACAGCGACTGTGAACCCATATACCAGATGCACGGTCGAGCGTATACCCGTCCTGTCTTAGCCATTTACCTGTGGTGTGACAGTTACACCAAGGTTTAGTATTTAGTTCTATCACTGGTGGGGTGTCCTTTTTATGGTGGGGGATTCCATTTTGTTCGTGCCCGCGACTGGATTCGAACCAGCAACATCAACCTTAGAAGGGTTTTGCTCTGTCCATTGAGCTACGCGGGCAAACCTTTACTTCTTCTCCAACATTTCGATAATCAGATCAAACTTCCTATGAAGTTCCTGTGCCCACAGTGGGCCTTGAACCTCTGGCATTACTGATGTCTTAGATCTAATCCAAGCATTACGGAACTCTAATATCTGTTCTTCAGTAGCATTTAATGCTTCTAGTATTGCCTGATATGTCTTCCATCTTACTGAATAACCAGACATAGCAGTACGAATTGTAGATGGACTAACCCCAACAACTAATCCCATATGAGTTAATGAAGGATTACCAGCATTTTTTCTTAATTCTGACAGTCTATCTCTAAGCTCATCACTAAGCTTTATATTAGTTCTCCCAGCCATTGCTACCTACATTCATTAAGTTTTATTATGAGTGAGCGGGGAGGATTTGAACCCCTATCCTTCTTTATGCTGCTCAGCCTAGATCACTTATTCGCGCGAACTATAAGGAGTGCTAGACAGCCTATGACACAGCTAAGTTATCCCAACCTGGGCGCCCAAGGTTCTACCGTCAAGACTCGAACTTGAAATCTCCTGATTCAGAGTCAGGTGTGCTACCAATTACACTACGGTAGAATGGTGCTTAATCATTTTGGTGGTTCGTTCATTATTTCACCATCAAGACTAATTATGGTGGTATCAATCATGTCAATTCTATATTCCATTCTACCATGAATACTAGAATTCCACAATTCTTCTTGAACAGCAACATGATCAACTGCTTCTTTGTATGTCTTGAATGATTTGCCACCCCCATCACTCTGAAGCTTGAATGTACGAAATACTCCAGGTGAAATTTCTTCGAATCTTGCTGCGTTACTAGCCATTAATCTCACCATGATCACGATGTAATTGTGCTATCTGAATTGCACTTGCAAATTTCTCTAAGTCACCTGCTGGAATTCTAACATGACCATTGCCATAGACATTAGAAATCAAGTAAGTGTTAAAGTCACCGTCATGCTTAACTGATATTGCTCCATTGTCGTATATCTTTTTGGGAGTAGTCATTAGTAGATCTCATCGTTGCAGACAGCAAATCCGAAATCACGATGATTCTTAGCTGCTGTGAGAATCACAAGCATGTCTTCTAAATTCTCAGATGGTAATGCAATCCATCTTCCAAGTGGAGTTGTTATTACATAGGAATCTGCTGTACTCAGATAGTTGAGTCGAATTTCTTCATAACTGAATATTGGTGTGGCGTCATCTAACATGTTTGCCTGACTCATAGTTTGGAAGTTTCCCCATTTCTAGTGTCTCTGTCATGTTTCTTATTGTGTCACGCTTGCCATGCTTATATCCATATGCATACATCATCACCAAACCGGCAATGAATATCGCAATAGGTAAAGTGAGAAGTACATAAGTCAGAAAGTCCATTAATGTTTACCTGCCCAATGAATAATCTCGTAGGCAATCCAAGGAATAATACTTAACCCGCAGGTGAAAGGAATTAGTACCAGAAATACCGTACGTACAGTGGTACTACCTCCTGTCAATTTAACTTGCTGAATTTTATTTGTCACGAGCCTCCACGGTGAATCGAACACCGATCAATGCTTTACAAGAGCATGGCATTACCATTATGCAATGGAGGCATATTTCTATTTTGCAAAAATTTTAACCAATGTGACACAGACAACAAGCACTATGAATGCAGACCAGAATGTAAAGATGTACGAGTACCATGGACCAACAGAATCATTTATACATTCGTGCTTTTCCATTGCTAACTGTAGCATTGCAGCATCATCCATGGAAATTTCTGAATCGCATATACCACACTTATAATGTGTCTTAAGTTCTTCTGGTAATGATGTTATTTTGTATAGCGGTGGCGTATCTTGTTCCACTTTGTATTTCTCCTTGGGTGTCCAATACCATTCATTGCCATCACGTCGCAAATCAAAGTGTGGTACTAGTTTAGAATCTAGTACGTGTATACGCACGTACGAGCGATGGGACTTGAACCCATAACCACCAATTTATAAGATTGGCCGCACTAACCATTAGCGTACGCTCGCGCAGGCTCTTGCGAGCCCTCTTATCTATTCTACTTCAATGTAAATTGTGTCGTCTACTCCATCAAATCTAATGCTCTTAATAGAGAGAACAACATCAGTTTCTACATTTCTAACTTTAACTTCCTTGAGTGCCTTACCAGCAGCTACTGCTTTTAATGCACGCTCAAAAGTCGCTTTGTTCATTGACCAGTACCACAGGTTGGGTCGCCTGCTACTACAGCAATTGCAGCATATGTATTGTCACCATGGTAAGCAACATAAATTCTATTGCCGTGATCACACTTGGTAGACACGTTCGAGAAACCATCTGGCATACTAACACCGTCGGCTGAACCATTATTTTGAACACCGACAGGCGCATCCTTAAATGGTTCTACTGCCTTACCAATACCACAGGCACTGAGTGAAAAGATACCTGCAATGGCAATGCCAACAACTGCTAGCCAAACAGTCCAGAATTTACTTTGTGGTTTGCGCATTTACGATTGCTCCTCCGCCAACGAGACACAAGCCAGGCGGAACGCCCATTTTGACTGACTCGTCAACACACTTGTTTTGGATGTACTCTGGGGTAAGGAAGACTCTTTGCTTATCTGCAATTGCCTTTTCCTTGTCAGCATTAGAAGATAGCTGGTCAAGAATACGGGCATTGGCGATAACATCTTGGAATGACTTGATGTTGTTTTCAGTCTTGGCGTCGTGGTGAACGAGCGGAATTGATACAGATACAATCTTAATATCAGATCCGATAGTTCTGTTTAGTTCGTCCTCAACGTCTTTGCCAAGCTTAGCACCATCAAAGCTGGTCTGTCCAGTCTGAATGTTTACCTGTGCCAAAGGGTTATATGTGGCAAATACCGTATTTAGGGCATTTTGGATTTTCGTTTCTACCAAGTTATTCTTCAGATTCTCAAAGTTACCTTTGTAATCCTTGTACAACTTAGGAGCTGCTGAATCCAATACCTGCCACTGAATACGGTTCTCAGCACACGCCGTAGCTAGTGAACCAATACGAACTGTAGAACAATTCTTGTCACCAGTATGGTCTGAAACCTGAATCGAAGCGTCAAAATCAACAACTTCTTCCCAGGGCCAGGTAACCTTAAGGCCACTACCTGTGGTGGTCCCAGTAGGGTTATTGAACGCAGTAACAATACCTACGTTGCGTACTGGTACGAACCATACACTGGACAGTACCAACATGAGAATGGCAAGCGCAGTAGCGATCCCAAATCCCCATTTATTACCAGTAGCAGCAAAATCAGCAGAATCAATGCTTGAGTGACGACCACCTTCTACTGTGAGTACATGTAGCTTCTTCTGATAATGACGCATCACGAAGAAGAATATCACTGCTAGTGGTAATGCGACGAATAGGAATACTCCAAATGTAAATGTCAATTTAATTCCCAGCTAGTTTGTAATTTTGTAGCAATTGCTACGCTCAGATACCTAGGTTCGAACTAGGACTTTCGCATCCAAAGTGCGACGTGCTACCATTACACAATACCTGACTGTTTTTATTCGTGGGTCAAAATATAAGTTTCTTTATCTAACTTAATGCTTATTGTTAGTTCACCACCAATAGCATCAATGTATCTACGAAGTGTACTTAATCTACAATTGAGTGGGAAAGCCCTTTCCATATCTGATACGGTTGATTGTTGGTTTCCCATTTTATCTGCTACAGCTAGTTGGGTCAATCGTGTTATATATCTTAGCTCTTCTAGCGTAATTTTGTTCATGTGATCCGTCTCGGGGTCGAACCGAGGACACGCGACTTAAAGGGACGCTGCTCTACCATCTGAGCTAACGGATCATATTAAGTTGTCATTGGTATCTATTAATGTTGTAGCACCTTAAACATACAGCTTTACATTTCTTAATCTCTACATCGAATCTAGCCTTGGATATATTAAGGATTCTACTTGGTGGACTACCACTTATAGATCCATCTTTGTAAGTTAGTTGTAGATGATCTAATTCATCATCACCACAGGAGTCGCACTTGTTTCCAAGTATTGCTAATGCTCTTAGTCTTGATTCTTTATACCTTTGTTTTTGGTACGCGCTCCATTTTACAGGATCTCGTATCACCATCACTCCTAGTAGCGATCATAAGGATCAATGCCATAATCAGGATCATAATAGTAATCGTAAGATGCTAAAGCATCAGATTTTACATTGCGATCTGCCCGTGGTTTTAATGCTACACTCTCAACTTTTTTACCACACCATGGACACTTACCATAACTATCTGTAGGTCCATGTCTTCCATACAAAGCATCTGGACAATCAAGATACACCATCTTAATCCACATCCCAGAGAGCAGAGTGACGGTGGCGAGGAATAACTATATCCCAGTCCTCGACATCCTCAATAGCCATTTTACGTAGTTCACTAACAGCGTTACGAAGCTTGGTACGTGCACTGCCATTTGCTTCTGCTCGATAAGATTGTTCTGCCTTAGATGGACGACCGAAAATCCTTCTACCAGTCTTACTGTAGTATCTAATATGATAGTTGCAAGAAGTGTAATCACGCCATGGTTTGATTCTGAAGTCTAGATCACAAATACCATTACGATGGTCATGATCTTCAATTTGAAGTTCACGATTTTGCATGATCTGAACCCAGTATGGTTTGGTCTTGTCCGTGTTGGACACATATGCCTCTCCTGTACCAGTACTTCTGGTACTTACAAGTCAGGCATATCTTCCTCCTTATATTCGCATTCATCTTTCCAGCATGAATGACCTTTGATACCGTAAAGAGCTACAGATGCTTTGCATCCTGATTCAATTGGTGTAGTATAAATTTCTCTTTGCTTTTTGTATGCAAAGTTTTGTAGATTTCCATTTATATCGAAAAGTAATTCACTAAATTTATCTGATTTGCTTGACAACCAGCCAAATAAACCACAGCATGGTGCGATGCGATGAATTAAAAATTCAAAGGTTGGTACCCACCATGGCTCAGTGACTAAAGCAAGACTATCTCCATCTTTATGGTACCAGACGATCGCCTTTTTCATACCGTGTAGCATCTTCTCTTCTGTGAATCTCAATGTTACGAACAATATTGCTAGTAGAAGTTTGTGCCATCCTTGGCAGAACAATAACATTTACATTTGGAATCTTGGGTCTAGGTCTATCATCGCTAACAATAATTAGGTCAGGACTGTACTTCTCAGCAATGTTTTCACCGGGTTTTTTAAGTACTACATCACTAACACTACGGTGATAGCGAACCATCTCTAAGCGTTCAGCCTGTGGGATTACTGGACGTCCAGGACCCTTCCGCATTCGAACTAGTTCATCAGTTTCTACTGCTACAATTAACAGTGTACCATATGATGCAGCAGATTCTAAATACCTAGCATGACCGATGTGGAAGAGATCAAACGACCCCGATGTCATTACTATTATTGTCATTATTCATTAGCTCCGGGTAGCATCCACATTCTGGGTGACATTCATGACCACAATCATCACAAATAGGATTGTCGGCAGCACTGTGCCCATCACCACGTCCAGCTTCTTGACATGGTTTACATGGTTTACATAGTGGCATACCCATTTGTGCAAACTCAGGATCTTCACAAATGTAACAGCCTTTTCGGAACACTGTAGGTGTGCTTGTATGTGGACTAGACAACATCCAATATGCTGGATCGCTTGGTTTCATTGGTACGCTCATACCTAGTTTATTCCATCCATCTTGATATGCTTTTCTAATATCTGCTAAAACATCATGGTTGGGATCATCCCAAGGTAGGTTCATGGCTCTCTCACCTAGAATCGAACTAAGATCAATCGGTTAACAGCCGACCGCACTACCATTGTGCTATGAGAGAAAGGTCTACTGGTGGCTACGACCTTTGTGTCTATAGCCACCAGCGACAAACCGTAAAAACTTTTTATACGACCTTGATGTGGGACGCTAGCGCCGCTGCGATGGCCGGTACGTTCGCTAGGACAGCCGCGTTGAGCTGATCCTGAGTGATAGTCGCGGTTACTGGTGCGCTTGTTGCGCCTGCCAGATTACGTCCTACCCAACCTTTCCAATCATCATCTTCTGTGTACGTTTTAGTTTTTGCTCCCTCTGCCTGAGCATCAGTAACCTGATTCCAGGTGACAGCATTGGTATAGAAGATTCCATCGCCAACATAGAAAGAGTTCGGCTTGTCTGCTGGAGGTAGCACACCATCAACTCGTACCCGAACCATTGCGACTCTACTTATCATGATGTCTGTTCCTTTCGCTCCTACATCAACTGTCGTGCCTGTTAATGCAACTAATTGCTCACGTGTCATACGAGTAACATTTAGATCGACGTTGTTGCCGAGCGAACCAGCATCACCTCTGCTTGTAAACTGAAGTATTGAGTTAGAAGTCCAACTACCATATCCTGGATTAAAGTATGAGGCAGGAATCTTAGCAGCGAATGTTGCTGGATCATCTTGGATTGTATCTGTGTCTGCACTAATGTAATGTGAGTCCCACAGGTACGGAGTTACGTTTGGTCCATTCCAGTTTCTAGCATCCCACCACCACTTACCAGTGTAAAGCAAGAATGGGTGGTTGTTTGATAACCTATTCCATTCTGCCTTCCAGTTTAGTACATCTTGATAGGTAGCGTCGGCTTCACAGTCGAGCTGAATGAGCATACCAGTAGGTCCACCAGATTCTAATATCTTTTTATAGAACCAGCGAGCCTGTGTAGCACCATCAGTCCGAGTTATCCAATGATAAGCACCAGGAATTAAACCTGCGTCACGTGATGCCCGAACCCAATCATCGCCCAAATCACGAGCATAATCAACACCTTGGGTAAGCTTCACTGCTGCAAAGGAATATCCCTGTCGTGCAAGTAGTGGAAATGATAGACCCTTTTGGTATCCATCATGTACATCAACACCATAGAGCATGACTATTTCCCATCTGTTAGGGAAAACTATTCACTGACTGCTTCATTGTCATCTGATAGTATTTTGTAGCAGTCTTCGCAGTCAAAGAATAGATTGTTTGTCATGTCTCTAGCATCTTCTAATGTTATAGCTTTGTCACCGTAGACACCCTTGCTACAATAAGTGACCATGGTTTCCACATTAATCACATGTATTTTCACGGTCTCCAACTATCACTGGTTGGAATCTTAGTGAAGTTTTTTGCCTGCCACGCTTCTACTTCGACTATTGTCTTCTTGATTCCATCAAGATGGTGTTGTGGAGATCCAGCCGTATGACATATGTGCAAATACATTGCTAGTAATTCTGGAAGCAGAGCATCCTGTGCTCGGAAAACCACCACAGGCTCATCTTCACCGATGGTACCACGTTCTGTGGTGACTCTTCCGTACTTTCTTTCAATAGCCATAATGCCTCCTTAAGGTTCCGCAGTAGGAATCGAACCTACACATTGACGCCGAATGACCAGCCGCCTCTTCCATTTGGGCTATACGGAACTACAGTAAGATACAGTTACTTCCTACTATCATGAATTCGGTGTGCACACCTAGCTCACAAATGAGGCTCCTCATACAACCAATATGCGTGGCCGCGCTTCCATCACTATATCCTACGCGCCACAACGGGGGAACGATCCCCGACTTCTAGATTGACAATCTAGTGTGCAGACCTCTACACTATTATGGCATATTTTGTTTGAATTATTTTGCTGTGATAGCTAATGGATCCCTTAGTTTAAAGACCTTATTGCATACTACTAGAAATTCTTTTTTATTACAATTACCACTAAGCATGTATTGAATAATAAGTGCTAGTTGCTCTTGTTTGAATTTATTTGAACTTCTTCCAAGATCTGTGAAGTATTGGTGAAGGCGAACTCGAAGACCAGTATCTATATCGTAGTTATCTTTTCTTCCACCAGAGAATTTCTTTACAATTCTCGATCTCATAGAATCTAAGGTGCCCTCTGGATGTAATCTGGTATAAAGAAATTCATAGAACTGTGGTGCAGACATGCCAGTCGATGGAATTAATGCACGAAAATCTTCATCATACATACGTTCCCAAGGACGAGCAGTATTACCGACTATTGCGTTTAAACTTTCACCTTCATATCTTCCAGTCCTACGAATGGCTGGTAAGATTTCTCCTGATACTTTGCGGGTAAAGCGTCTAGCAGCTTCTAGGTTTGATCTGAATGCTAATTCGTAAAAAGCCGGCTCATTGATGAAAATAGTCGGACGTAATTGTACACGACTATTCTGAACCTGTAAAACTACCCGGTCTTCATCTTCAACGGTTCTGAGTGGTCCATATTCATCTTTATATCCGAAGGCTTTTGTGACATCTATACCACAAACATAGAGAACTTCATTATGCATGAAATATCGAATAGGATTATTATCAAAATACATAGTAGAGATATCTGGATTAGGTATCGCAGCAACATCACTCATACAACTTCACCTCTCACCGTTGTGATACGATTGCAAGTACTTATTTTATTATAAGGAGGATGATTAGTAATATAGTGTTGATTACATTTATAATCCAGAACGCTTCTTGCTCTACGAAGTTTACTATTCCTTCCCAGATATCTATGAGAAATTCATGTGTTACATTTAATACTTTTTTCATGTGGAGCTTGTCGGACTCGAACCGACCACCTCTGCCTTGCAAAAGCAGCGCTCTACCAGATGAGCTAAAACCCCGAGTTTTTCACGGATCATTTTGATGAAGAGGACATCTATAATCATAGGTGGCCTCCCGAAAGCACCAGCGGTGCTTGCACACCCAGTACTTCTTGTCTAGTAAATCACTAATCCATTTAAACGGAATGTGCCACATATTTTTCAACCTCCTTTCATTATGGTAGTGAGTGAAGAAAAGATGCTTTCAACCAACATGTGTATTTATAGCATCTCTAGACCGTTTCACTAGGACAGTTTTGAACTGTCAGTATTGGTTCGGTCATCAATTCTTCAACATATTAGGTGCGATCCCATACCAGTCCCATCAAATATTCCTATTCGCATACGGAATACATGACGCTTGGTGAGTACATATGTCAGATACTTCGTGGGCATGGTTGGTGTCGAACCAACAGTGTGCTATGCACATCGGTTTTACAGACCGATTCCTAGACCGCTAGGACACACCCATTTTGTGCTATTCCACAACTTTAATATCTGGTGAACCTGTTCGTTCCATGTATTCTTGTGCTAGTGCTATAGCATTAGGAGCAGTACGCATGTCTAAGCCGTCATCTTCCCAACGCTTAAGATTCTTCATAGCAATTTCTAATGCTTTTTCTTCTGTTAGATCTATGAAGATTCTATCACCTGGACTTGGTACATGATCAGGAACACACTTATCGTTGTACCAATCGACATGTGTTCCAGTCTTACCAGATTTCATTGTGATCACCATTGGAGTAACGCCATCTCTGCTATTCCAGATGATCTCTTGTTCAGTACCATCATCAGATTGATACTTCATCAAGCAAAAAGCTTCACCATGATTGTATTTCTTTTTCATATACGCTTCCAGATCTTATTGACACATCTAACGAATTCACCAGTACCAGGATCTCGTTTTTCTTGTCCCGATTTGGTACACTTTGTACCTTCTAATGGTGCTGGTGCACTACCAAAGTTTATGTCTGGATCATAAGTAGCATCTGAACCTGTAAGAGGTGTTTGAGGATAGCTTACACCAGGATGCGGGGGCAAACCTGGATCTTTGTAATCACAATTAGCAGCACCAAGTGTAACTAACAGCAGTGATCCTATGATTGGAACTATTAACTTTTTAATCACGTCGGGCAGGTAGGAATTGAACCTACTACTTTCTGGTCCCAGGCCAGACACTCTACCGATGAGCTACAACCCGTTAAAACTGCCTCAACTTCGCCGTGTCAGCGACTAGGTACTGTTGGCAGCCGTGACCTGACAGTCACTTGCAATCATGCCGATTAAGAGTCGGTCAGACTACCGTGCACAAGTGTGGAGTCGCACCACATTCACCTTAGGATTTATGACCGTTATGTTGCATCTACCTAGCCGGACCCAAAGTCCGCTGCCTCGCTACATGGCCTCATGTGCTAGTATTTAATTATTCTTCTGCTTCTGTATCAGCGCTTTTAAGATCTGCGCTCACAGTAATTTTTGCTGCGTCCCAATCCATTTGGTTATATTCTTTATGTGCTACAACTGTTACTTTACTATCTGGAGGATAGCCAATAGTTTGATTTACTAACCAACGTAAATCTTCTAGTGTCATTGGTTCAGTTATAGATATGTTACTTACTATACTTCTCGGCATGTAGCCTCGCAGGGACTCGAACCCTGTCCTTGAGTGTGAAAAACTCAGAAGCTAACCCATACTCAACGAGGCCATGAATCAAAATTTTCTGCGATGTCTAACTGTTATTACAAATATTGGTTCACCATATAAAGTGGTACCAATTCGTTGACCATTTTCTAAAAATAAGTTTCCTGTAGACCATCTATCAGGACAACTGAAACAGTTATCAATACTGTGTCTACCATGTTCACATCTGTCTAAATCATTTAAGCTAGGTTCCATGTTGGTCATCACAGTTTCGAACTGTGTACCTCTGCGTTATCAGCACAGCGCTCTAACCAATTGAGCTAATGACCATTGGTCGGTGCTAACTTTCAACTCAACATACGGAGGCACCCGTCACAGTGCGAGCATGTCTATTGTCTACTAATATAGCCATATGAACATTGTGCTAGAGTTGGCGTCATCCTGACAAAGACGAGCTTACAGTGCCTTCAATAGTTTCTATTCATATGTTTACCGACTTACCTTCCACAAGCATTGTACACTACCTGTGGTGCGTACAGATAACGGGGATCGAACCCGTAACCTCCTGATTGAGAATCAGGTGAGCTGCCAATTGCTCCATATCTGCATAATAAAATTATTCAGAATGTGTAGTTTGTACATGCAAAATCTCATTACTGGCCACGCGATAAACAACTTTATTTTTAAGAATATTTTCGCCAAGAATTAAGAACGTAGTCCAATACTCTTCAACGTTAATCTTATCTGCCTGGAATTTAATCCATCCATGTGCAGTATCTCTGAATGTTACTGTGTACGTATTCATATCATTACTACCTTGCAGTATTTACATACATAGTAGCTGTTTCCTGCACCATCAACGCCTGAGTGACGTGGCCAATGAATTTTA
>Ga0193742_1000082_pt1 | contig 63947 bp, 98 predicted proteins | sample L2c1metaG_FD_165511 | JGI IMG/M metagenome (GOLD analysis project Ga0193742, IMG submission 165511) | Soil microbial communities from a riparian zone of the East river system, Colorado, United States - L2c1 | ecosystem: Environmental > Terrestrial > Soil > Riparian zone | place: USA: East River... | reverse complement strand
GGGGGGGGTTGGGGGGGACGGGGAGGTGTGGGGTGTCGTTGAGGATGCGGGTCATGGCGGTGAGGGCGGCTCCGACGATGCCGGCGGGGAGGATGGGGATGCGGAGGTGGCGGGGTGCCCAGCGGCGTGCGGTGTCGTAGGCGTGCTGGTAGTGGTGCCATCCTCGGGGTGCTCGGTGGCGACGGTTGATGTCGGCGAGCACCTGGTGGATGGGGTCAGGCACCGGGCCACCAACGGTGTCGGCGGGGTAGGGGGAGCGGGCGCATGGTGCCGGGCGACGGCGGGTGGTCGGGGGCCATGCGCCACTCGTGGGCCACCTCGGCCAGGATCGTGGCTACCTGAGCGTCGAGGCGTCGCTGGCGGTCGGCGGTGGTGCGCCGTGTGAGCCCGGACGCGGTGCGGTCGGTCACTACCGGGGCACCTGCTGCTGCGCGGCGATCTCGGGTCCCCAGATGATCGCCACCTGGGCGGGGGTCCAGTCCTGGGGACGGGTCGCGATCGGGGTGGCGAGGTGCAACGTCGGCTCGCCGTTGACGTGGACCACCAGGCCGCGGCGCTCGGCGGTCGCGGTCATCGCTGCACCAGGTCCGTGCCCCATAGCAGCCGGACAGCCATCGCCCGGGGGCGGCCGTACACGAACCACTCGGTGAGCACATCCCGGGCGGCCGTCTTGGTGGGTGCGCCCTCGACCTCGTAGCAGGCGGTCGCCGTGGCCATCGGCAGGCTGTTCTGCAGCGGCGGCGACGGGTACACCTCGACGCGGGGGATGGCACGGCCACGGTGGATGGCCCGGTTGAGGACCACGTAGTGCGCCTTCACGTTGCCACCGCGGCGCGGGCATGGCGGATCAGTGCCTCGGCCAGTTCCAGGGCCTCGTCGACGTACAGGTCCAGGCGCCACTTCGCGGCGATGACCTGGCCGTTGACGTCGTGAGTGTCGTGGTGGCCGTCGGCGTGGCGCATGTTCTCGAACGTGGCGCGCACCACGTGGGTGTGCTCGGAATCACCGGGGTAGCCGTGGATGTGGGAGACCAGGGTGGTGCCGTAGGCCACGATCTTGACGGCGGTCGTGTCGGTCATGTCGGGGGGGTGGCTCCTGTCGGGTTAGTCGCCGAGGATGTCGGCGGCAGATGGGCCGGGGTGGGGGATCTGGTCGGGTGGTATCGGGCATGTGAGCCGGTCGAGCATCTCGGGGCGCCCGTGGGTAGGGCGGTCCTCGTACTGCTCGGGCCAGCACGCCGCGTGCAGGTACAGGATCGCTCGCCGGGTCCCGCCGACCGCTTCGATGGTGGCGATGGCGTCGGCGTGCGGGTGGAACGTCGTGGTGGTGGCCACGACGACGGGGTCGTCGTCGACCGGGACGACCTGGGCGGGGACGGTGGCGGACAGCACGAACAACGCCAGGGCGATGCCGGCGACGAACACGGCGATGTCGACGCGATGTTTACCCATCGGCCGACACGGGCTCGGGAACGGCGTCAGCGCGGGCCAACAGCATGCCGGCGGCGGCGATCAGCTCGTGTCGGGACGCGTTGTGGTCACGTGCGACGCGCACCACGTGCGACGTCGCCATCGACACGGGCGGGTGGACCTGGGATTGGAGACCGTCGCCTCCGGGGTGGGTGCGCACCATGTGCAACAACGCCAGGGCGGTGGCCTCGACTTCGACCAGGGTGACGGGGACGCCGCCGACGCTGATCTTGGGGACCTGGTGCAGGACGTGGAAGGCGTCCACGACGGGCGACCGGTAGGCGCCCATCACCGAGTCGATGGGGATCATCGTCATCGGGGGCATGTCGAGCAGCACGTAGTCACCCATGGTCGAGGTGGTCCGCGAGTTGGGTGTAAAGCTCGGTCGCGACGGCCGGGCTGTCGCTGGTGAACTGCCACCGGACGTCGCCGGTCATGACGCGGAGGTGGCACATCCGGGGCTCGTGCACGACGGCGGTGATGGCCCACAGCGGGATGCACACGTAGGTCTTGTCACCGTCGTCGACGCGCAGTGTCCGGTCGGTGATGTTGGCGTGGGTGAACCGCATCGAGTGGGCGGCGGTGGTGCTCATGCGATTGCTACCTGTTCTCCCGTGGTCGGGGTCGGGGTCTGGTGGGTGAACACCGGGGCGGCGGGGACGGGGAACCGGCCGGCGTTGTAGAGCCGGGCCGGGCGCGGGCGCAGCCGACCCAGTGGGGTGGGGGTGTTCGGGGCCTTGTAGTCGCTGGACGTGGTGCGGGTCAGCAACGGCCCCGGCGGGGTCGTGACGGCGGGCAGGTACCCGAACGCCAGACCGTCGTTGCCGGATGTGCGACCGATCATCACCAGCCGGGGCGGCTGGACGACGGGGGTGATCTCGGCCAGGGCCAGGCAACCACCGAGGACGGTGATGGCCAGGAAGGCCAGGGGTACGTAGTTCATCGTTTCAGCTCCTCGCGGATCACGAACGGGAACAGGACCAGGATGGCGGCCACCACCCCGCCGACCAGCGGATACTGGCCGGCGGTGGTGATGACCCAGTCGAGCAGGCGCACGGGCCTAGTTGCAGTTCCTGGCGAATCGGTGCCAGATGTCGCCGCGTGCGCAGCTCGCGAACTCGGGTGCCCGGTTGGCGAGGATCCACCCGACGAACCCGCGCTCACCGTTGACGATGAGCAGGTAGTACCAGGTGTTGCCGTCGTGGGAGGACACGTACTTGTCCCACACGGTGCCGGTCTGCACCGATTGGGGCATGTCGTCGACGTGCCACACCTGGTGGTTCGCGGGCGGGGTCGGGTCCAGGTCGTGGCAGGCGGCGCCGGCCAACGCCAGTGCGGCGACCAGGGCGGCCACGCGCAGGCGGGTCAGAACGGCCATATCGAGGGGCCTCCGGGCTCGTCCTTGGGGGCGTGGCCGTCGTCGCGGCCGGTGATGTGGCCGGGCGCGTTGTCGGGGTGGCCGCGCATCGGGTTGAACAGCCCGAAGATCGGGACGGTCTCACCGCGGGGCTCGGGCTGCTGCTTGGCCATCTACTTGCCCCCCTGGTCGTCGCGGCCGGTGACCTTGCCGTCGAACGCGTGGCCCAACGGGTCGGGGCGCACGATGATCGGCACCATCGCCCAGCCCCGGGCCGACTGCGGGTTGTCTCGGCTGATCGGCTGGTCGTCGTTGTTCTTGCTCATGCGGGCACCTCCGTGCCTGGTTGTGGCAGCCGCTCGCGCAGCTGCTGGATGCGGTCGTAGTGGGCTTCGATGCGGGACTCCGGGTTGGTGCCGGCGGTGCCCAACTGCAAGGCGTCGGCCATCAGCACCAGCTCGGAGAGCAGCTCAGCGACGATGCGGTCGGCCACCTGGTCACGGCAGTTGAGCAGCAGCCCGGCGGCGTCGGCGATGTGATGCCCGACGTGCCGGGACAGGGCCAGCTCGGCCAACTCGGCGGTGTCGGGCTCTCCGTCGTCGCGCACCTCGCGCAGCTCGGCGGCCAGCTCCCGCACCCGGGCGCGTTGGGCGTCGAGATCGGGGTGCACCGGGTAGTAGCCGATGCTCGCGGCGAGGGCGTCGACCAGGTAGCGGGCCTCGGCGTGCTCCATGCTGACATCGGCGCCGGAGCCGTTCGGGGCCACGCTGGCGGTGGTGCCTTTGATCACCCGGACGCGGTTGCTGCCGGCGGCGTACACCCGCAGCTGCCGGCGCTCGGTGCCCAACGTGAGGTGGACCAGGCGCTCAGGCACCGTTCGGCCCGTCGACGTAGACGACCCACTGCACCTCGGCGGCCGTCATGGGCTCGCCGGGGCCGTCCATACCCGAGCCGACGTGCCACCAGCCGTGACGTTCGACGTCGGGAATCCAGTCGTCCAGCATGCGCCGGGTCACGGCGGCGGCGGCCATCAAGGCCGTCATCAAACCGTCCCGGGGGTAGTCGGTCGTGGTGGGGGTGGGGGGCATGTGGGTCGCTCCGTGGTGATCGGGGTACCGGTACGTTACCGCGGTCACGGGTGGTCGCACAAGCGCGCTACGAAGCGATGCGACGATCGGCCAGACCCTTCGAGTGGTCGCCCGGCGGGAGCGACAGATCCGGGATGAGCCAGCTCACACCCCACACCAGCGCGTCCATACGGTCGGGCGACGTCGGGTCCAGCGGCGTCCAGAAACACATCTGCTCCTCCAACTGAGGGAACACGCCGACGTGGTGGCAGCGGGCCTGCCCGCGGTCGTAGAGGATCGCCACCGGCTCGGCGCGGACCCGCTTCGCTCGGGTGGCCCGGACTTCGTCCACGGGGATCTCGGGGGCCTGGATCTTGATGACGTCGACGACCAGCGCCGCACCAAAGTTGGTTTCGGCGACGACCGAGTCGGCCGCCCAGTCGCGGTACGCCTGGATCACGATCCGCGACCACACCTCGGGGCGGTTCTGGCACGACAGATCGTCGAGGACGTAGACGTGCTGGCGGCCCCACTGGTCGCGGGTCGCGGCCACGCCGACGACGACGATCCCGCACTCGTCGCCACCATCGGAACCGGACGGGTCGACCGCCACACAGATCCGGGTGAGCGCCGGCATCTCGCCGAGGCGGATGCGGGAGTTCTGGATCAGGTCGGCGTTCCACAGGGCGCCCTCGACGCTGTCGACGACCTTGCCGTGGATCTCCTGGTCGGCCAGGCGGGTGCCTTGGTAGCGGCCGAGGACGGCGGCCATGAACGCCACCGGCAGGTTGGTGCGGTTGTCGAGCATCGACCCGCGGGTGATCTGGGTGGGGCCGTGCTTGCTGGCCAGCAGGTCGCGGATGACGGGGACGGGCTTGGGGGTGGTGGTGACGCACCCCTGGGGGACCATGCCGTCGGGGCACGTGCCGCGCAGCGCCAGCTCGGCGTTCGTGAACACGGTGTTGCCGACGGCGTCGACCTTGTGCTTGTACGCGGCCAACTCGTCGATCCACAGGGTGTGGAAGTTCCGGCCGCGGGGGCCTTCGGGCTCGATGGCGGTGTGGACCTCGAACTCGGAGATGTGCTCGGTGCCGTCGTCGCGCATGATCCCGACCTTGGGTTCCAGCGTGGTGTCGGCGCCGATCCAGCGGTGACCCCGGCGGCGTACCGCCTCGCGGATTCCGGACACGCCACCGATCTGGAGGGCTTTCACGTCGTCGTTGTTCTGGCCGATCAGGCCGACCAGGTGCGCCATGCCGGCATCGGCGAACGCTTCGCAGCGGTCCAGGACCCACTCGGCGCCGGTGCGGTTCTTGCCCCAGCCGCGGCCGGTGACGATCACCCACCACCGCCACAGCCACAGCGGGGCGAGCTGTTCGGGGCGGGCGTGGAACTGCCACGATCGCCACAGGGCGTCCAGCTCGTCCTCGTCGTACGCGGCGAGCACGGCGTCCAGCTCGTCGCTGGTCAGGTCGGACCACTGCTCAACGAGGCTGGCGGCCACCGGTCACCTCCCATTCGACGATCTCGTCGCGGCCCGGCGGGCGGGGCAACCCGACGTGTATGCCGGGCTCCATTGTGAACCCCAGGTCGAGCAGGTGGGCCTCGATCACTCGGCGGATGTAGTCGGCCACCGAGTCGGCGTCGGTGGTCAACACCAGGTAGTCGAGGATGCGGCGCACCTCCTCGGGGAGGCGGGTGGCCACCGGCGCCGTGGGGCGGTCGTACCGCGGCGCCTGGGCCATCAGCGTCTCGGTGGCGCGAGGGAGGCCGACGGCGGCAGACCGGGCGGCGGGTACTGCGGCGGCGGAAGCCAGTAGACGCCGGGCACGTTGGGCTCGGGGCGGCGTAGCTCGCGCATCATGGCGTTGTGCCGGCGGCGGGCGGTGGCCTGCCGGGACCGGTACCAGCCCAGCGGCGGGAACACGACCCACAGCAGCCCACGCCACGCGGCTCCCGCTAGGCGCATCATGTCAGGTCGTCCGGGATCGTGTCGGGCCAGCCAGCGGGCTCGTCGCGGCCAGCGGGGTGCTGGTCCTCGGCGACCTGGCGGGACCGGTCGATCGCCACTTGGATGCGGGACCACCGGTCGACGCTGCGAAGCGTGATCGTCAACCGGCGTTGCGGGGTGCCGTCGTTGTCCTCCGGGTCGGCCCACCATTCCAGCTCAACCTCGGGGACGCCGTTGGCGACGTGCTCCGCTGCGGCGGACATCAACGTGAACGGGTCCTGATCAGCCGGTAGCGGCATCGCGGGCCTTCCTCTCGAACTCACGGTGGACATCGGCGAACGCGTCGGCGGCCTGGTTCTGCCACGACGCGGTGTCTCGGCGGCGTTCGGCGGCCAGCTCGGCCTCGCGGTCGAACCGGCCAGTGAGATAGTCGTGCTCGGCGTGGCGGACGGCGGTGGCCATATCGGCCATGGGGTCCGCCGCCGGGGATGTCCAGCCGGTCGGCCCGGAGCTGTCAGCACCGTCATCCCCGGTCGGGCATGGCGCACCGGCCGAGTCGGATGCCGACAGCTCCGGGCCGGGGCCGCCGTCGTCCGCGGCGCGGCGGCCGGTCCATGTCGGGAACATCGCCGTCACGATGCGACGCCAGATGTCACGCATGATCGGAGGGTACCCCCGGGACCTGGTTGGCCTGCTCCCACCGGACCATGAGCAGGTCGTGTGCGGCCCAGCGGGCGGCGGCCATGTCGCCCACGTTGGCGGTGATGGTGCCGACGACCTCGGCCGGGGAGATGGTGGGCCACACCCCATGGTTGGGCATCTCGGCGGTGAGCCCGGTCATGCGGGTGACCAGCCGCTGGAACTGCTCGTCGGTCAGGTAGGACATCTCCAGCTCGATGTCGACGCGCCCGGGCCGCAGCAGGGCGTCGTCGAGCACCGCACGGTTGTTGGTCGACATCGCGGTGATAAGCCCGTGCGGGGTCGACATGCCGTCCAAGGCGTTGAGCAGGCCGCCCAACGTGATGCCGGCGCGTTCGGCGTCGTCGCGGGCCTTGGCGGCGTGGACCACGTCGATGTCCTCCAGCAGCAGCATGCACCGCTCGGGGACGTTGCCGACCAGCTCGATCAGGTTGGCGTCGGCCTCCAGGTCGGACAGCGCCACGGCGTACACGTCGAGTCCCAGAGCGGCGGCGATGGCCCGGAACGCGGACGTCTTCCCGGTGCCGGGGGGGCCGTGGAACAGGTAGCCGCGGTGCCACGGGACACCCATCAGGGCGTACTTTTCTTCGGCGTCGAGGAACGTGCGCAGGTCGGCGAGGACCCCGTCGAGGTGGCCGGCGGGCAACACGACGCTGTCGAGTGGGCGGGCCGGCAGCAGGCGACGCGGCCCCCAGTGACCCCATCGTGACGCGGTCACCAGCCGGGGGGTGCGCTTGCCTTCCACCAGGGTGTCGGCGATGCCCTGCAGGAACCGGACCACGGCCTGTCGTCCGTCGGCCGAGTCCGACGTGAACACGATCTTGCGGGGCTTGAACAGGTACGACGACCGGCTCTCCGAGTCGGTGCCGGGCCGCTGGGAGTTCTCGTCCTGCTCGACGCGCACCGCGACCCGGTGGCCGTCCAGGTCGACGTCGTGGGATCGGGTGCCGTCGTAGCTCAACCGCACCCGGCGGATGACGGCGGACTTGGAGCTGGTGTCGTCCATCGGCGCGAGCTGGTCGCCGCGGACGGCGTGGGTTCTGGCGGTGAGCGCCCGCTGGTCGATGTCGGGCAGCATCTGTAGCAGCCAGTCCTGGACCAGGTCGTAGACCTCGTCGCCTTCGGGGACGGTGACGCTGTAGGACCGGTTCTGCTGGTGGTTCCGGTAGAGCGTGAGTCCCTGCTGGCCCAGGTGGTAGAGCGCGGTCGCTGTCGCGAGGCGGGTGCCCCACTTCCCCTTGGACGGGCCGACGGCCGTACGGGCCGCGGCGACGTGGTCGGTGGTCGGCGGGGACGCGGTCACTCTTCGACCCACTCGGCTCCGACCATGTCGAAGTCGTAGGCGTCCTGTTCCTCGTCGAGGACGTAGGCGGCGACGTCGTCGGGGTCGTTGAGGGTGGGGTCGGTCTCGGGCATGTCGATGGTGATGCGAAGCTTCACGGGGTGGGGTCCTCGGTGTCGGGGTCGGGTGGGGTGAGCTGGGTGAGCATGGCGGTGGCGTCGATGACGCCCTCGCCTCCGCGCTCGCGGAGGATGTCGATCGCCGAGCGGCCGGAGCACAGCGAGCAGCCGCCCGGCGTGAACGAACACGCATCGCAGCCGTCGTCGGCGGGGTCGGTCATCCCGCCACGCACCCGGCGACCAGCGCGATGCCGGTGCCGATGGTCAGGCCGATGCCGATAGCGATCATGGTGATCGTCACAGCACGTTCCCGAGGTGGAGCAGCCAGGAGCTGGCCGCCACGCAGGCGGACACGAACACCATCCCGGCGCCGACGATGACGAACAGGATGCCGGTCTTCGCTGACGTGGGCAGCTCCGACCACGGGACATCCCGGCGGGGTGTGCGGCCGTTACCCACAGGACGCCACCGCCTGCTGGACCAGCGCCCCGTAGGCCAGCTTGCCGGCGTGGGTCAGGTGTAGGCCGTCGGCGTCGATGTGCTCGGGGCGTGCGACGTCGACCCACTCGAACACCCGCTCCCCGCGGGAGGCGGCGAACCCGTCGAGCCACTGGGAGTGCGCGGCCAGGCCGGCGATGTAGCCGGGGTCGGTGCCGAAGTAGGCCGACTTCACCCACACGACGCAGGCGTCCGGGTGCGGGGTGTTGGCCAGTTGGGTCATCTGGGTGATGTCGGTGGTGGTCCACCCGTCGCGGGGCGTCGGGCATGCGGCGGCGTCGAGGCACGAGTCGTTCGCTCCGAGCGCGACCGCTACGCGGGCCGGGCTGCGGGTGGGGTCGTCGACGCGGTCGGTCAGGCCGGGCTGGGCGTTCTCGGCCTGCCACCCGAGCATGCTGTGGACGTCGTAGTCGGCGGGGAATCCGCCCTCGAACAGGGCGGTCATGGTGAGGCTGTCGCCGACCACGGTGGTGATGTTGGCGGGGGCCGGCGGGTACTGGCAGCCGGACACTAGGACCGCTGCGACGGCCAGGAGGCCGGAGGCCAGGAGCCAGAGGTAGGGGCGGCGGTTCATGACTCGGCCGGCATCTCGTGGAATGGGTGGTTCTCGGGCCAGCCACACCCGGCGCAGCCGTTCGGGTCGGTGGCGTTCTCGTCGGGGTGCCTGAACACGTGGTAGTCGCCGTCGACCGTCGTGGTGGGCTCCGGCATGGGGACGGTGGTGATTCCGGATGTCTCGGGGCCGCCGTAGGTGGCCGGGGCGACCATGGCGAAGATCGTCCGGTTGACGCGGGCGGCGGCCTCGGTGGTGCACAGGCTGGCCATGGACGTCAGCCAGTCCCGGGTGCGGCTGTCGACGTAGGCGCCGTTGATGACCTCGCCCAGCATCGGGAGGATGCGGCACAGCAGCACCTCCATGCGGATGTCCTCGGGCAGGGCCGACACGTCCATGGGGCCGGGGTCTCGGGCCGGTGGGGCGTCGATGGTCTGGCCGGGGAGCACGGCGAACGTCAGGCCGCGTTCGGCGACCTTGGTGGTGGCGGTGACCCACTCGTCGGTGAAGTCGGTGCCGTCGTTCGGTGGGATCGGGAACGTGGTCAGCTCGGGGATGTGGCCGCCTCGGACGGTGAGCTGGAACCCGGTGTGGGTGTCGTCGTCGACCCCGAACGCCTGGCACAGGCGGGCGCACAGGTCGCCGATCTCCATCGCGTGGGCGACGCGGTCGGGCTGGGGGGCGGCGGGCCGCTGGTCGTCGACGTCGGTCGTCGACGTGTCGGGGTTGGGTTCGGTCACGTGGTCCTCCGGTGTGGGGTCGGGCAGAACGGACACGTTACCGCGGTAGCGGTGCGGATGCGAACATGGCCGACAGGTCGACGTCGGAGCCGACCAGCTCGGCCAGGTCGTAGCGCACGACGACGGCGGCGCCGACGTCGTCGATGGCGCGGCGCAGGTCCGCCCACGACCCCGCCCACATCATCGTCATGGGCTCGGGGGCCAGCACGGCGTAGCCGCGGCGGGGCGGGTCTTCGGTGGGGTCCATGGCGGCGCGGGCGACGTCGGGGAACGCTGTGGCGTCCCCGTTGGCGGGGATCACTCCGGTCATGTGGTTGGCGAGCGCCAGGCGGATGACGGTGCGGGTGGGCCACCGGCGACGGGACCCGCTGCCCTGGTTCATGCCGGCGACGGCGCCGGACCGCGTGAGGTAGTCGAGCTGCCGGTAGGTGCACCCGATGGTGCTGCACGCCTGACGCGACGACATCACGCCGTCAACGTTACCGCGATGCTGACGGGAGGCTACGGATGGTGCCCGTTGCCGTTCGGTGTTGCGGGCTCGGCCATCAGCGTTTCCAGCGCGGCCGGGTCGGTCTCGGCGCGGGCCGCTTGGATGTCGGCCAGGTGCCGGCGCACCTTCTCGATGATCGGTGTGGCGTCGACCTGGACCGCGCCGCCGTCGGCGCCGGTGATCTCCAGCCGGGACCGGTTGAAATCGCCGGGCCACCGGTGCTGCAGCAGCCACGCCACCATGTGCCCGTCGGGGCCGACTTCGATCTCGCGGGTGATCGTCTCGACCACGACCGCGCCGGCGGGGGCGTTGACCGACTTGGTGGTGGTCTCCTTGCGGGTGATCCCACCGCGGGCCAGCTGACCCGCCACCATCATCAGGCCGGTGCGGGCCTCGGCCTCGGCCAGGTCGATCTTCGCGGCGAGCGTCGCACAGTTCCGTTCGTGGCGGGACATGTCGCTGCGGCGGCGCTTCCCGGCGGTGACCTCCCCCAGGCACCGGTTCCCGACCGTGCGCCACGTGCGCAACGTCTCGACGGCCACCCCTACCCGGGCGGCGGCGTCGTGGAGGAACCCGCCCAGCCGCATGGTCTCCTCGACGACGTCGATGACGTTGAGCGCCTGCTGGGTGCCATCGGCACGGGGCCGGTAGTTGACGACGGCACGCAGGTTCGTCGGCGGGTGACCGGCACCTGGTCGTCGTCCTCCGGGCATGGCCGGAGCGTAGCGCGCAACGGCCCCAGGCCAGCGGGGGAAGCTGGACCTGGGGCCGGCGGCAGGGGGTGCAGGCTCCTCCCTGCGTGGGATGCACGACGGCTGCCGGGCTCACCAGCACCCAATGCCCCAGGCGCCCCGGGGGCGGTGCAGCCCCATCACCCCGGTGGACCCTACGTCGTGCGTCCCACGCAAGGCCCGGGCCGGCGGTGTGGCCCGGGACCTGCGTGGCGGTCTAGTCCTGTTGCTGCTGCTCCTCCGTCCAGGTGGCGTCCTCCTCCGACACCACGTCGGCACCTTCGCCGGGCCACGGGATGTGCCGTGCCGGGCAGCCGCCCGCCTTGGCCTCTTCCCACAGCTCGCCGGGGTCGCAGCGCACGTAGTGGATGCGGGGCACCTCCACCCAGAAGTGGGCGTCGGTGTCGTGGGGCACGGCGTGCTCGACGCGGAGCATGTAGTGCGTCTCGTAGCGGGTCGTGTCGATGCGGTGGTTGCGGACGATGCCGGAGCTGACGGCGTTGCAGCCCGACAGCACGGCCACCAGGCCGGCGGCGGCCACGGCAGCGGCGGCACGGCGCACTACTTGTTGTCCTCCAGGTTCTTGTCGATCCGGGCCAGTGTGGCCTTGATCTCCTCGGCCGACTGGCGCTTCGCGTTCTCCAGGGACTTGACGTCCTTGGCCAGCGCGGCGTCGGCCTTCGTGGTGTTCTTGCCCATCGGGCCTCCCTTGGGTTGCGGGGTTTCCTCCCCGTGTGGGTGGCACGCACTACCAGGGGCCAAACGGTCCCCCGGATGCGCGCCACCCACACGAGGCCCGGACGTCTCGGCGGACGCCCGGGCACCCATGCCGGCGGTCATGCGGCGACGGCGGCGACCTCCCGGATCAGGCCCAGCGCCTTGGCCTTGAGCGCCTCGGGCCGCAGGATGGTGCGACCGACGTAGCTGTCCCGGTTGCGGAAACCCCGCACGTGGTCCAGGTATTCGGTCGACGCCTGCAGCAGCCCGTAGGCGGTGCCCCGGATGCCGTCGGTGGTCAGCGACCGCTCGTACAGGCCGGCGAACGTGGCCCGGGCCTTGTCGACGTTGGCGGCGACCCGGTCGGAGCAATGCTCGCCCCGGTCGGCCGGGGACGGCAGGAACAGCTGGGTGAAGTCCTTCACCTGGCTGTCGTTGACCGGGACCTTGGCCAGCTCCTCGAACATGGCCCGGGTGCGGGCGGATTCGGTGCGCAGGTTGGTCAGGGCGTCCTTGGCGGCGGCGATGCGTTCCTGGACGTTGCCGGTGTGGCGGAACACGTGCCGGGCACCGGAGCGTTCGCCCTGGTCGTCGGCGGCCTGCCAGGTGTTCCAGCACACCACCCGGATGTCGGTCATGGTCAGCGAGCACGACGCGGACCCGTCGTGAGCGTTGAGCATGGCCATGAACGGGTAGGTCGGGGAGTCGTCGCCGGGGACCTGGTAGGGCTCGTCCAGCCGGACCAGCGCCCACACCATCGCCCCGTCCTTCACCGAGCCGGCGGTCTCGAACCGGACGTTGGTGTCGGTGTCGAGCACGGCGTCAATGATGGTGCCCATGTCGGCGTGGGTGATGACGCTGTAGGCGTCGGAGGCGACGTGGAGCAGGTCACCGGTGTCGTCGCGGACGATGGCCTGGCGGCCGGCGACCTGGACGTTGCCGATCCCGGAGTTGGGGCCGGCGATGAAGATCGGGGCCGTGGTCGGCTCCCACATCAGGCCGGCGGCGCGACGGGCGTCATCCCAGTTCTCGGGGTAGTCCTCCAGCAGCGTCTCCTGGCCGTGCCAGGACGGCTCTCGGACTGCGAAACCGGTGTCGAAGTAGGCGGGCATTTGGGTCCTCCGTGTGTCGGGGGTTGTTGGTGATGTGGAGACCGTACCGCGGTCACGCCCCGGTGCGCAAGCGCGGTAACGGGATTCGTGGTGGGGCGCGCAACGACCCCCGGGGGTCAGGGTCCCGGGGGTCGTGCAGGGTGGGGGAGGTTAGACGGTGGCCGAGATGGTCACGTCGTTGGCCAGCGTGTGCGACCAGGCCGTGTTCTCCGGGTCGGAGATCCCCGCGGCGGCCAGCAGCGCCACCAACGCCGTCGTGTTGACCCGGCCGCCGTCGTCGCCCAGGCCCTTCGTGGCCTGCCATGCGACCGACGACAGCTTGTTCTGCGAGTCGGGCATCGCCCGGTCGCCGACGTGGAAGCGGAGCCCGGCGGCCTTGGTGCGCTTCGGGGTGGTGGCCTTCCGGGTGGCGGCCTTCCGGCCGGTGCGGGGCTTGCCCGCGGCATGTGCGCCGTTCATGGCGTCCAGGTTGGCGGTCGACGGGCGGTCGCCCACTTGGCCGGCCTCGTTCCAGGCCTTGAGCGCCTTCCACTCGTCGCGGGCGACCATCAGGTCGTAGCCCTCGGGGGCGAACGGCTCCGGGGTCTCGGCGGGGGCTTCGACGACGGGGGTCTCGACGTTGGTGGTCTCGATGGCCTTGATCCGGCGGGAGGGCTGGCCGCCCGTCTTCCGGGCGGGGCACTTCGGGCAGTCCAGCGTCGCGCCGGGGGCGCAGCGCTCCGGGGACATCGGGAAGTCGTCGCCCTTCGCCCGGGCCAGCGTGTGGTTGCAGGACAGGCGGACGACGGTGGTGATGGCGTGGGTGGTCGTGGTGGGCATCGGGTGATCTCCCTGTGTGTCGGGGTGAGTGGTGATAGGGAGACGTTACCGCGGTACTCGGTGGAGTGCAAGCGCGGTAACGGGGCGATGCTCTACGAGCGGCCACCGGGAGTCGAACCCGGACCGTCACCACGGGATGGTGCCGGCTCACCTTCGAGCCCTTGGCCGCGGGGGAACGGTACCGCCATGCCAGCCACCACCCGGCGCATGCCCCGATCCAGCGGCATGACGTAGCGGTGCTTCGGGGGCATCGGGACCCGCTCGGCGTGCGGGTCGACGTGCTCGCGGAGCCACGGGATCGACTGGCCGCCGATGCCGTACGTGGAGTGCAACGTCTTGGGGTGGACCATGCGGCCGTTGACCCGGTACCACTGGTGGTCGACGGCGCCGGTGTAGGTCCAGTTCCCGGCCTGGTAGATCGTGCCCAGGTGCCCCTGGCCTTCGTCGGCGAACGACACGATCAGCCGGAGCCCGGGGTTGGTGCGGCGCAGCCAGGCGATGGCCCGGGCGACGACCTGGGTCGTGGGCGACTGATGGGTGGTCAACGCCACCCGGACCAGCTCGCACACCTGCGTGGCCGAGCAGCCGAACGCCCGCCCCAGCGCTGGGGCGGCGCCGCGCCCGAACATCACCACCCCGATGAACTCGCCGTCTTCCCACGCGCCGGCGCGGACCAGCTTCCCGGACGGCATGCGGCGGGAGTAGTGCCACCTGGTGACGGCGTAGACCGCGGCGCGGTGCTCGGCCGGTGCCACCACCAGGTCGACCATCAGGGGGTGCCGGGGCCGAGCGCGGGCAGCATCGACGGCATCTCGCTGGTGGCGTACGCCCGCTCGATCTGCGGTGCCATGAAGTCGCTCACCGTGGACCCGTCGGGCAGCACGATGTTGGCCATGAACTCCTGCTCGAACGTGGCCAGGCCGATGTCGACGGCCTCCAGCTTGGCGGTGATGTTCAGCAGCAGGGCACGCCAGCGTTGGCGAGTGGCCTGTTCCCAGGCGGCCTCGGCGGCCGTCGCCGTCCTGGCGCGGCCGGTGTCGGTGACCGTGAACTCGTGGTCGTCGCGGTCGGGCATCGGGAGCACGAACCGGACGTAGCGCTCGTGGGCGCGAAACTGGATCACGGCGGTGCCGGCGGGGCCGACCATGCCCGCGCCGCCCCACCCGTACAGGTACTGGTCGGCGCCGTAGCGGGTGACGACCTTCTCGATCTGTTCGCGGGATCGGTTGGCGGGGACGTCGGTCCCGGCGGCGTAGCGGCGGGTCACTGCTCGACGCGTTGGGCCGCGGCAGGGTCAACGGCGGCCCCGCAGTTGTTGCACACCAGGTGGAACTTGCGGTCGAGGTGCGGCTGGTCGGCGCCGTCGGTCGGCGAGAAGTCCGGAGGCGCCAGCTCGGCGAGCAGGGCGTCGTAGGCCTCGGTCGTGAACCCGGGAGGCAGACCGGCGGGGGCCTGGGCCATCTCGGTCAGCTGCGCGGCCAGGTCGGGGAGCTTCCACCCGCCTGATTCGGTCAGCCGGTTGGTGGACACCATGTACGCCTGGGCCTCCTGGTCGTCGGTCGACGACCAGCCGCGCTGGACCGGTACCAGCCACACGCCGTCGCCGGTGAGGATGACCCCCTCGGGCGGGTGGGCGACGTCGCCGTGGTCGTGCCAGGCGGCGAGCTGGTCGACACGGCCGTGGCCGGCGACCAGTCGGCCGGTGCGTTCGTCGATCTCGGGTTGGGTCGTGAACCCGAACCGGCGGATGGACTCGGCGATGCCGGCCTCGTCGTGGTCCTTGACGTTGGCCAGGTCGCGCCGGTCGAGCAGGTCGTCCAGCTCCATGTACTCGGTGCGGCGGGGCAGGTCAGTCACGCGTTCCTCCACATGGTGTCGATCATGGCATCGAGCCGTTCATCGTCGGCCTGCTCGGTCCACGCGGCCACGAAGCCGTTGATGCTGGCGGAGGCCCGGCGGGCCACGGCGGGCATGTCGGCCGCTCGGGCCAGGCGCTGCCGGGTCAGCAGGCGCCCGGCGTCGCGCCGGGCCAGCAGCCGGCGGCGCCGGACGGCGGCCAAGGTGCGGGCGTCATCCATGGTCGTGGCCTTCCCGCAGCTGGTCGAGTTCGCCCGCCATGTCCGGCGGGTCGGCGGCGGTGCGGTCGGCGACGCCGTCCATGAGCGCCACCACGGCGCCGCGGTCGGGCCGGTCGACGCCACCGAGGATGCGGCGCATCGGTTCGCAGGCGGTGACGTTCAGCGACTCCCGGGCACGGGTGCACGCCACATACAGCAGGCGCAGCTCGCCGGGCGCGATCTCACCGGACTCCGGGAGATCGAAGTCCGGGCCGAGGCGGACGGTGGGCCACTCGCGGCCCTTGGCGCGGTGCGCGGTCGAGATGATGACGTCGGCGCCGTCCTCGCCCACGAGCCCGGTGAGGGCGTCGATGACGATCTGGGAGCCGTAGTCGTCGAGCAGCTTGACCATGGTGCGCAGGTCGCTGCCACCGGGGTCCTGGTCGACGTAGTCCTGGACCTCGCGCCACGTCTCGAAGCACGCCAGGTCGGCGTGGGACACCCGTTCGCCGGCCTGCAGTCGGATGGCGGCCTCGGCGAACCGGACGATGTCTTCGCTGCCACCGACCAGGTGTGGGGCCATGCCGCGTTCCTGGTAGCCGAGCAGCGCCTGGACGGCGGCGCCGTTGGTGCGGCACAGCAACGCCCGCGGGGTCGGAGCACCAATGGCGGTGAATGCGTAGACGTCGCCGGGGTAGCCGGGGCGGCCGGTCAACCGCAGCGGCGCGTGGAGGCGGGCTAGCACCTGGTTGGCGACGTGGGCGATGGCCGGCCCGAACCGCCACGACTGGGTCAGGAACGTGCGTGGCACGGTGTCGTCGACGGTGTCCATGGCGTTGACCGCGCCGCGCCACTCGTAGATCTGCTGTTGGGTGTCGCCCACGTAGATGACCTGCTTGCCCAGCTGGTCGGTCAGCCACGCCAGCATCACGGGGGAGGCGTCCTGGGCCTCGTCGAACAGGATGTACTCGCCGGGGATCTCGAACCCGGCGAGCTGGGCCATCTTGAGGTAGACGTCGTGGGTGAACCGCAGCCCGCCGGTGGGTGACGTCAGGTCGTCCCATGCCCGCAGCAGGGCGGGCATCAGCTCCCGGGCCAGCTGGCGGTTGTTGACGTAGGTGCGTTCCCCGTGGTCGTTGCGGGGGTCGATGCCGTCGACGTAGGGGAAGTGCCGGGTCGCGGGAACGACGTCGGCGCTGTTGCAGAACACGCTGATGGCGCGCATGATGTGCGACGCCTGCCACGCCGGCTGCAGCACCTTCCGGCGGGGCATCCCCATCGGGGTCGGGATGTCGACGGCGACGTAGCCGAGCCGGAGCGCTTTCGCTGCCTGCCACGGGGCGATGCGGTTGTGGCGGGTGCGGTCGAGTAGGGCGCGGCCGTCGGGGTGCTGGTTCTGTAGGGCTCGCCACGCCACCGAGTGCACGGTGCGGGCCTCCACGGACATGGGCATGGCCGCGCCGGCGTCGTTGGCGATGGCCTTGTTGAACGCCAGGTAGGTGCCGTTCCGGGCGGTGGTGCCGGCCATCATGGCCAGCGTCGTCGTCTTCCCGGTACCGGCGCCGGCCTCGATGACGAGGGGGTCGCCGGTAGCGAACAGGTCGACGGCGGCCTGCTGTTCGTCGGTCGGGGTGCGGGTGGTCATGTGGGGGTGTCTCCGTGGGTTACTGGCCGTCGCGTCCGCGGCGGGCCTTGAGTAGAGCCTGGCGGACCGACTCAGCGGTGACGCCGAGGTAGTCGGCGATCTCCTTGTTGGTGACCTCCAGCGGGCCGGCCAACATCAGGTAGAGCCGGATGCGGCGCTTGTTCTTGGCGTCGACGGGCTTCATGTACTCGACGATGTCGAGCAGCTCGTCGAGCAGCTTGCGGCGCGCGGTCTCCCGGTCGACGTCGACCAGGAGCTGAGTCACCTCCTGCTCGGGGGTGGGTGTGTCCGCCGTCGGGGCGGCGGTGTCGACGTCGGCCATGGCTCAGACCGGGGCCGGCTCGGCGGCGAAGTCGTCGGCCGGGTCGTCCACGTCGTCGGCCTCGTCGTCGTCGTAGGGGAGCGACTGCACGCCCTTGGCCTCTTCGACGCGGCGGCGCTGCTGCTCCAGCAGCTCCTCCACCAGGCCCGGGTCGATGATCGCGGCGTTGTCGACGCGCAGCACGTGGATGCGCTCCAACACGTCGGTGTCCTTCACCTTGTCGTGGCGGACCTTGACGACCTCGAACTCGATGACGACGGTGCCGCGTTCGCCGTGGTGCATCTCCAGGCTGTTGACGGCCAGCGCCTTGTTGAGGCCGCCGGACGCTCCGGGCATCTCGATGCCTGACGCGACCACGTCGCGGTCCTCGAACGGTGTGAGCGATCCCATGTGTGGGGTGTCCTTCCTGTTGGGGGTTACCGCGCTACGTTAGCGCGGTCCGCGCTGTCGGGCGGTGGCCAGCTCCCGGTAGGCGATCAACCGGTCGACCGGATCGAACCCGTAGACCCGGGGCGCCGACTTCGGGTCACGCATCCACGCTTGAATGTCGGGCCATGGGTCCCGGGGTCGCAGCACCCACGCCCGGGCGTTGGGCACCTCGGCGTAGAGCGACAGCACCGCCCGCTGGGCGCCCTCCAGGCGGCCACGGTCGGCCTTGACTTCGATGGCCAGGAGCCGGGGCGGACGGAGCGCGATCAGGTCCGGCTGGCCTTTCAGCGTGCAACCGGTGCGCCAGAACCCCTGCTTGGTGAGCAGCGGGTAGGTGTGCGCGACGACGTAGCCGAACACCTCCAGCGCCGCCACCAGGGTGGCCTGCCACTCCTTCTCCGTCGGCCCCGGCACCGGTCAGTCGACTACCACGACGTCGGGCTCGTCGGACTCCCCGGGCTCCCCGTCCAGGTCGGCCATCATCAGCGTCGGGGTCCCGTCGGTGAACGTGATGTAGGCGCCGTCGACCCGCACCCGGATGGTGCCGTCGTCGAGCACGTCCCACAGCGGCAGTTCCTCGTCGCCGTGGTCGTCGGCCCACGACTCGACGGCGTCGCGGACCGCGTCCACGACCCGAGTCCACGCCGCCGACGCGGTCGCCACGTCGGGCTGCAAGCGCACGACGTCGGCGGCGGCGAACCGGACGCGGCGGCGCTGCTTGGAATCCTCCGGGGCGTCGGGCCGGCGGCCGTAGGCGTCGACCACCTCACCGGTGCCGTTCCATGTCTTGCGCACCTCGTCGATGACGAGCGGCCCGTACCGGTCGGTGTCGATCACCATGTTGGGCGCCAACCTGGCGGCCTCGGCGGCGCTGTAGATCTCGATCTTCACGTGCTGTCCTCCGTGGGTATCTCGGGTGTGTCGAGGGTGGCGGGGTAGCGGCATCGGATGGTGCCGGGCTGGCCCAGGTCGCCGCTGATGGCGTGGTCCTTGCGGCGCCACGGCCGGGCGGGGGTACCGCCGCGGTGGCGTTCGGCCCGGGGTCGGAGCAACGGGACGTCGCGCTGGCAGCCCGGGCAGCGGCCGGTCAGCGGCGCCATACCGTGCCTGCCCGCACTTTGCGGATGAGGGTGCGCGACACGCCGTGGCGGGCGGCCAGCTCGCGCTGGGAGTCGGACGACGCCCGGATGTCGGCGACATCGGCCGCGGTCAGCTTGGCGTTGGGATGGGCTTCGCCCAGCAGGCGCCGGCCACGGCCCTTCCGTTCGGCGTCGCGGACGTTGACGAGCTGCGTGGCGCGGACCAGGTGGTCGTAGCGGAAGCACGGCGGGTTGTCGCACGTGTGCATCACCACCTCGCCCGGCGACAGTGGCCCCTCGACCTGCTCCACCACCCACCGGTGCAGCTGGACCAGTTGGCGGCCACGACGGCGGCCCCGAGCGTCGACGCGTGGTGGTCCGAACGACACGCGGCCGTACCCGTGGCCGTTGTCGGGGCCGCGGTAGACGAGGCAGTCAGTGGCCACGGTCCCTCCACTCGTCAGCGTTGGGGCAGGTCTGGAAATGCGTCGTGTGGACGGGGTGCTCGGCCATCAGCGGGGACTGGCCGTGGACGATCGCCCTCGGGCCGGCGGGCGTGGGGATGAGTTCGACGTTGCCGGCGGGGTTGGGTTCGGCGTCGATGGGCATCGCCTTGCCCTTGTTGGTGGTGGCCCAGATGATCTCGGCGTTGCAGCTGCGGCAGGTGCTCATGTCGTTCGCCCACGGAACCAGGCGACACAGCGGTGGCACGCCCGGGGGTGGTCGGGGTCGAACGGCACGGGCTTGCCGTTCTCGCGCAGCGAGTAGGGCGTGATGCTGGTCCCGCAGGCGGCCCGATGGTTGCGGCCCCACCGGCTGGCCTGCACGTGCGTGTGGATGTGCCGGAGGGGGCCGCGCTCGTTGTACTGGTTCCGGCAGGTGATGCCGACGACGTAGCTCATGGCCGTGTGATGTCGTCGGGCCGCGGCCGGTGCATCGGAGTGCCGTCCCACCACCACTCAACGATCCCGGCCAGGATCAGGCGGTGCCACGCGGTCCCGTAGTCGCCGACCAGAGCGCGGGGGATGACCAGACCCAACGCCTCACCGTCGGCGCGGCGCATCGTCTCCACGCCGTCGTTGTGGCCGCCGCACAACGTCAGCAGGTTGCGCATCACGTACAGGCCGCCCTGCCCCTCCTTGTGGAGATGGTGGGGCGTGAACGGCACACCGATGCACCGACCCAACAGCGACCCGGCGAGCCGGCACCGGCCGTCGCGCTCGAACACCGCGGTCCGGGTGGCGACCTCGGCCGGCGTGCGGCGCGCCCGGCCGCTGCGGAGACCGCGGCTACGTTGCATCGGTCAGCACCTCCCACGTGACCACGTTGCCCAGCGACAGCCGCTCGGTGTACCCGTTGGCCTGGGACAGCACCAGCTCGTGGCCGTGGCGGTCCCACCTGATCCGGTGGGCGTGGTAGCGCTGGTCGATCCCGCCCGCGTAGATGACGTCCAAGATCACGACCCACCTCCGACCGCGGCCCGCCGCTGTCTGGGCGACTTGCCCCGTAGGGGGATGGGAGCGGCGCTGGTTGGGTCGGCGCCCGACCCGACGTCGGGCAACGCCGACGGGTCGAACCCGACGACGTCAGGGGTGTCGGCGGTGCGGTGCCAGTCGCGGCGGCGCTTCTTGCCCTTGCCGTGCTGGGTGCCGGACGTGCCGTTGCGGTCCCACCGGATGTTGCGGTTCTTGCGGGCCATGATCAGGCCTCCTCGGGTCGTCGGAGTCGCAGGATGGTCTCGAACTCGGCGCGGGCCGCGGTCGCTTCGGTGCCGTGGCCGTTCAGGCGGTCGGTGGCGATCCGGTTGTCGCGGCCGGCGTGCACGAACCCGGCGCCCATCGCCGCGCCCCGGTGCCACTCGGTCGCCGGGATCAGCGCTTTCGCCTTGTAGAAGTCGGAGACGTTCAGCAGCAGCAGGCCACCCGGTCGGAGCACGGCCAGCATCAGCCGGTAGGCGGCGGCGTGGAACGCCCAGTAGCGGGGACCCCACGGGATGTTCGCGCTGGTGCCCGATGTGAGTGGGCGCCCCAAGTCGTGTGTGTAGCTCCGGCGTGTGGACTCGTCCTTGGCCACGTGGTTGTCGGCGAACCGGTTCCCGTAGGTCGGGCTGGTCGCGATGGCGTCGGCCAGATCGGCGTTGCGGACCATGCGCGGTACCCACTCGAACATGTCGCCGCAGTAGGTGCGCTTGTGTAGGGCGGCCCACTCGGGCTCGATCTCGATGCCAGCGGTGCGGATGCGACGGGACGTCAGCTGGTGGACGCGCCCGACTCCGGCGAAGGGGTCGAGCACGTACAGCGGGCCGTCGTGCACCCGGCCGATGACCCGGCGGGCTTCGGCCGTGAGCAGCACCCGCATCCGGTCCAGGATGGGATCGGAGAACTTGGCGGGGTGCAGGGGTGCGGACGTCACCGGAGTGAAGCCAGGGCGTCGGTCGCCCACGCCGTGGCGGCGTCGGGCTCGTCACGCCACCAATCGAGGACCGCCTGGGACAGCTCGGCGAACACGCCCGGCATGTCGGGGGTGCGGCGCGGCAGCGGGGGCCGACGTGACGGGCCGGGATCGGCCGGCAGCGGGGCGGCAGGGACGGGGTCGGCGAGTGACGCGGTGCGCATGCGTTGGGCGGCAACGAACCCGGGCTCGGGGACGTCGACGTCGGCGTCCATCATGAACAGCACGTGGCGGCGGCCGATCACCTCGCGGATCGCGTAGCCATCCCCCTCCAGGGCGATCATGCTGCGCATGACGTGTTCCTGGGTGGTGCGGAACCCGGCGTCGCGCAGCGCCTTGTGGATGGTGGCGGTGACGTTGGCGGTCTGGAACCCGCCGTGCTGCTTCGTGATCCACGCCACGGCGATGTCACGGTGCTTGCGCTGAGTCGTCGTCTTGGGTGGGAACGTCAGCGGTCGAGTGGCCATGTCGGCCTCCTGGTCGGGGTGTAGGTGATGCCGGGACGTTACCGCGCTACAGGTCGGGTTGCAAGCGCGGTAACGCCGGGTGTTCGTTCACGGGCCACCCGCAGTAGGAACAGATGCGCCCCAGCTCGGGTCGGGTGGCGTCCAGCCAGCTGATGGACGCCGTGCAAGCGCCCACCGGCCGCCGGGGGCGACCCGAGCCGCCCACGTCGCCGGGTCCTGCACCTGGCCGTCCTCCAACGGCGGTAGCGGCAGCGGATGCCACAGCAGACCCGGCACCCCGTCCGGCACCACCAGCACCCCGTCGCGGTCGTCGAGCGGCACTAGAACGCCCCGAGGCGGCCATCGTGCTCCCCGATCATCCGAGCCGTCTCCGCTACCGCCCGCTCCAGCGTCGTGTCCGACACCAGCGCCAGCTGCGTGCTCTCTCCGGGCGCTTTCCGGCGACCTCGGTGGGTGCGGTGGTGGGCGCGGTGCGCCACCGGCGGCAGGCAGCCCTGCGGGCACGGTCGCACCCACCAGCTGCCGGCGTCGTCGGTGCCGGCGTCCAGCCACCCGGAGTCCAGGCACGTCAGGCAGGCGACCGTGCCTCTGCCGTCCGGGGACGCCGCCGCGGCCTGGTGTCGGCCCTGCGATGCCTGGATCACCCGTGCCCGCATGTCCGCGATCGTCGGGAAGAACTTCACGCTGGGGTCGGCCAGTAGGCCGGCGACGGCCTGGTCCAGGTCGTCGGGGAGCACCGCCGACAGCTGGGAGTTCCACATGTCGAAGACGGCGTAGACGGCGTCCTGATCCTCGAACGCCCGGTTGTAGTTGAGGGCCAGCTTCGCGATCACACCCGCCAGATGGTCGGCCGCGATCACGCGGCCCGGGCTTCTGCCAGGATCTCTGCCACAGTCGCGCCGGCATCGGGATTCTCATCGACCCACTCCTGGATCAACCCCTCCAGCGAGGCCACGTCGGCGTCGATGCGCTGGAGCTGCGGGCGCACGAAGTCCTCGATCAGCTCCAGCCGGTTGAGGCGGACCACGTAGGCGTAGACCGCTGAGCCGTCGGCGGTGCGGCCCACGTGGCGCATGCCCTCGGTGCGGCAGATCCCCACGAACAGCGATCGGAGCCAGCTTCGGCGGGCCTGGTCCTGGAAGCGGACGGGCAGGTCTGGGAGCGCTGCGTCGGTGACCTGGTCGACGGGGACGCGGTCGAGTCGGGCGTATTCAGGGCGGGCGGCCAGCCAGCGGCGCCCCCAGTCGTCGGCGGTCTCTCGGGTGGTCATCATCGGGTCCCTTCGGTCAGAACGGTGCGGGCTTCGGTGAGCGCGGCGATCGCCTGGTCGATGTCGACCAGGACGGATTCGGCTACTCGCGGGGCCTGGTTGGCGGGGAGGTTGGCGTGGCCCCCTGGGTAGATACCGAACCGCATCGCGGCGATGGGCTGCTCCGAGGTGCGGGCCAGCTTCCGGGCAGCGACGACCCAGCGATCGGCTTCGGCCCACTGGCCGGCGGTGGACGGTGGAGCCGGCGGGTCGACCTTTCGAAGCACGTTCGCCCGCGACACCGTGTTCGACCGGCCCTCGATGGCGTCGCGCTCGGCCCCCTCGACGGCCGCGTCGAACGTCTCCTCATCGGCCTCCGCGAGCTTGCCGTACGCCGCTGCCTGGTCGTAGCTGATCCCATGATCGGCCAGGGTCGGCGGCGGCGCATCGGAAACCCCTCGGTCTGCACTAGGGGTTTCTGGCACGGCCCGAAGCCTCGGGCGTCCGCCCTTGTTCTTGCCTCTCTCGGCGAGGAGTTGCCCGATGCGCCGTTCGGCCCGGACGCGCATCGCCCCAGCGGCCGCGACCATCTCGGCGTTCAGGTCACGGGCACGGGTCGCGTGCTCCAACGTCGAGATCGCGGCCAGGATGTGGCGGGCCTCATCCAGGTCGCTGGTCTCGCGGACCGCCACCGCAGCCTGTCCGAGGAAGGCGAGCACCACGCCCACGGGGTCGTCGTGGGCATCGAGCGCACCGGCGCTCACCGGTACCAGATCCGTCATCGGGGTGCCTCCAGGGCATTCGTCGGGGATGTACGCGCTGACGTTACCGCGATACCACGCAGGTGGCCCATCGTCCGTCCCATCGCCGTCCGCGGAGCCTCCACCGCCGCCACCCGCCGGTCGGGCAACGCGTCGTCACCCCAGCACTCCCCGTTCAGCCACGTGGCCGGATGCTTCGTGTAGGCGTCCTCCCGGTTCGGGTCCGCCGCGTAGGCCATCGCGCCCCGAACCATCACCTCCGGAGGAACATGCCGACGCCGCGCCGCCGCCCACGCCTTCCGCGCCTGCCCCTTCCCGGCCTTCCGCGGGTAGACGTCCCAGAACGCCACGAACGCGAGGTCCCGATCACTTCCCAGAACGGGGCCGTCTGCGCGCTGGGTGCCGAGGGATTGGCGGATGGCCATCGGAGACGCAGCAGCAGGTGGCACGTCAGGGCCGGGAAGTGGCGCAGGCCGAACTGGATCGTTGCCCAGATCCAACCGGCCAGCCGGCGCGGCTCGCCCATCGTTTTCTCGTTCCTCATGGCTCTCCTTCACCTGGCTTTCCTTAGGCGCGTTGTCCAGCGTGGAGGGTCCGCGCTGGACAACGGGGACCCCTCCCCCCTGGCTGGCGTGGACCCCGCGTTGTGGAACGCGCTCCTCGGGCTGTCGGGGGATCATCAGCACCCGGTAGCCGTTGGAGTCTGGGGAGCCATCCGGGCGCAGTCGGGCGACGCGTTCCACCCAGCCGGCGGTTTCCAGTTCGCTGATCCACGTGGCGATGGAGCGCTTCGACCGACCGATCAGGCCGCCGATGCGGGCGTGGGAGGGGTAGCAATTCTCCGGATCGGAGCCGTGGCGAACTAGGACGCCGTAGACGCGGACAGCGTCCGGGCTGATGGCGTCGTCGTACAGCAACGTTTCCGGGATCATCGCGAACCGGTGCTCGACTTCGACGTGGGCCGGAGCGTTCATGCGGTGGCCGCCGTTGTGGTGACCGCGCTACGGTGTCCCTTGTTGGGCATGGAGTCGTACCTCCTGTCTGGACGGGTCGGCCGTGGGGGTCGGCCCGTCTCGCGTGGTGGCGGGTGTCGGACCCCGCCGTGTGGCTGGGCACACTACGCCGTCCCGACGGGGGTTGCACACACCACCCCGAACCGCGGTAACGTGTGGCGGTACACCCCACGTGAGCAGGAGGAATGCCCCGTGCCCGACACCCGGGAATTGACCGCCGACGAACAACTCGACGAGTGGCTGGAGTCGTCGCTGGATGAGATCGGCGATGAGCCCGCCGACCAGGAACAGGCCGACCGGCTGCTGTGGGCGTTGCGTGGCGTCCGCCGTCGCCGGGCCGAGGTGACCGACGTCGGGAAGGCCCGCGTGCAGATGATCAGCGTGTGGGCCGGTCAGCAGACCGACCAGCTCGATGCCCGGGCGGCGCACCTGGAGCGGCTGCTGGAAGGGTGGACCCGCGCCGAACATGACCGGTCGGGCCGCAAGTCGTGGCCGCTGCCGGCGGGCCAGCTCAAGCTCCAGGCGCGGCGGACGCGATCCGAAGTCGACGCCCGCATGGAAGCGGCGGACGCGGCCCACCACGTCGGGGCGTTGGTCGGCACGGGGATGCTGCCGTCGGACGCGGTCAAAGTCGAGCGCACCGTGCGCGCCGGCACCGTGAAGGACAACACGGTGCCGGGGGACGTGATCCCCGACTACCCGAACACGCCGGAGGGCTACGAGGCCCGGACCGCGGTGGGCACGTTCGATTTCGGAGGCGCGGAGCCGGTCGTCCGGGTGGTGCCCGGCGTGGTGCTGCTCGTGCCGAAGCCCGGCCGTGAAGGCCAGACGTTCGCGGCGGTGACGTCGTGAGCGCCGACGACACCGTGGTCAACGTCCCGGCATCTGCCACCGAGCAGGCACCGCTGCCCCCGACGAAGCACCTGCACCCGGCTGGCACGATCGGGCAGCTGCAAGAGGCGTTCTTTGGCCCGGCGTCTACCCGGCAGCGGGAGCGGGCCGAGAAGCTGGCCGACATCGCCGTGACCGATGCCGCCGAACGTTCGCGGCACCTAGCGCAGCTCGGTCACGAGGAACTCAAGCAGGCCAGAGCCCGCACGCTCGAACGGCGGGCCACGGCGTGGCTGATCATCCTGATCGGCGCCGAGCTGCTGTGCCTGGTGCCGCTGCTGGTGTGGGGCCTGTTCACCGGGGAGGTGTGGTGATGACCGACACCGGAGTCGTCTCCGGCGAGCTGGTGAACCGCGAGCCCGGCACCGACGTCGCCGTCCCCGACCAGCAGGTGATGCCATCGGCGATCGAACGGGCCGCCGAGGCCGCGCTGGCCATGCCCGGCGTCCCCGGCCGCGACGAGTTCCTGGGCCTCGCCATGCAGGCCCGCGTCCTGTCGCTGTCCGGGGCCGCACCCGAGGCGGTGCGCAACAACCCGCACGTGGCGTTCCACGTCGCGATGGTCGGCCGCGACCTGGGCATCTCGCCGTCGGCGGCGCTGCAGCTGATCGACGTCATCAAGACGAAGGGCGGGTACCAGCTGTCGCTGTCGCCGCAGCTGCTCAACGCCCAGATCCGTCGCCTCGGACTGGGGGCGATCCGTCCCGTGGTCCAGGAACGAAACCGGTGCATCGCCGAGGCCGTCGGCCCCGACGGGACCGTGCTCGGCCAGACCGAGTTCACGTGGGACGACGCCCGCGACGCCGGGCTGGTCGGCAAGGCGTGCGAGCCCGGCGACCACGTCATCAGCCGGGACGGCAAGTGCGGCTGCAACCAGGGTTACCGGACGTACCCGCGGCGCATGATGTGGTGGCGGGCGTCGGGATTCGCGGCGAACGACTGGTTCCCGGAGGCCGGCCTGGGCCTGTACTCGCCGGAGGAGTTGGGCGCCGTTGTCGACGACAACGGGCGGCCCGTCGACCCGTCGACCGTCGCGCTCCCCGAGGGCTACACCGACCCCAAGGAACAGCAGGCCGCCGCTCAGGCGGACGCCGACCGGCCCGCGGACGACGACAAGCTGTGGGACCTGCAGGTGTTGATCGCCGCGCTCCCCGAGGCGCTGCGCGGCGAACTCAAGGAGGCGTGGACCGCGGAGGAGTCCCGGGTCCGGAACTTCACGATCCGGGACTTGCCCCAACGGCTGATGGGCACGGCGCGGGCGATGGTCAACGCCAAGTGGGCCGCGGCCACCAAGGCCGGCGTCGACCAGGTCCAAGAGCTGGACGCGCTGCGGCTGGCGTTCGTCGACGGCGTCACCGCGGCGCTGCGGCTGACGTTCACCGGCACCACGTCGATGGCCAGCGACCCCGCATCGGCCGCCGTGGACGCCGTGGAGACGCCCGACCCGGCCCCGGCACCCGAAACCCCCGAACCGGCACCCGAGGCCACCACGGACGACGTGGCGCCCGAATCCGACAACGTGGACTGGCTCCCAGCCATGCGGTCCATGTCGGACAACGTGCGGGCGTTGCTCGCCGCGACCCCCGAGGCGGTCGCGCAGCGCATCGTCAAGGACGTCGCCGACCTGCACCACACGAAGATCAACACCGAGATCGCCGAGGCCGGCGAAGGGCAGCACTACCCGCCGACCGCGCCGATCGACCTGCGGCGCATGGTCGTCACCGCCATCCGGTTGGACGCGTTCGCCGCGGCCGGCGTCGTGCCCGGCGGGGCACCATCGGAATGAGCGGGCCGCCACCGGACGGGATGTTCGACGACCAGCTGTTCCCGCACCTGGTCGACGCCGTGAAGGCCCGCCTGCTCGTCGTCGAGCCGACCCGGGAGTGGTACTGCCGGGTCCGGCCCGGCGACGCCGCGGCGACCCCGGCGGACATCTCCGGTGGCGGCCCGCTCCGCGAGTACGAGGTGTTCACGTGGTGCATGGTCGACGGCGGCACCTATGGGTTCACGTTCGCTCTACCAGAGGCCGCCACGCTCCACGACATCGACCCCGGGTGGGTCGAATCCATCGCCCACCAGACCACCGTCAAGATGCTCGCGCTGGTGGCCCGCCTCAACTGACCCGGACGCGACACGGCCGCCTCACCCCGACGGTAGGCGGCCGTGTCATCACCCGACGGGTCACCCCCACATGGGCACCCGAGTCAGGATCATACCCCGAGGCCGTCGCCCAGGGCCGGCTCCGCGGTCGACGTCGAGTTGTCGACCGCCGTGACCGCCTTGTGGGCGAACCCGCCGACGGCGCCGATGGTGGTGGACACGAGCAGCAGTGACGCGACGTCGAGATCACCCAGCGGGGAGTCGATGCCGGGGAACACGATCCCGGCCGTGGCGTCCGCCTGGGCGCCGATCAGCAGGACACCGAACGCGGCCACCCACGGGATCACCGTGGTCAACGCGCGCTTGGGCTCGCCACCGGTCAGGAACTTGAGCAGGGACGTGATCTGCGATGCCAGCGCCGCGAGTGCTGCCACCGTCGCGATGTCCTCCATGGAACCTCCCAGGTCGTAGTGGTCACCACGGAGCGTAGACCCGGGTCAGGTCGGGTCGCGATCCGCGTCTCGCGGGTGGCGCGCCCGGGCCTCGTCGCGCTGAGCCGTCACCGCGTCGAGCCGGTCCACCAGGTCGTGGTGGTTGCCGTTGACCAGATCCTTCACAGCCGCCACCTCGCCACGGGTCGCCAGCGCCGCCTCCCGCACCACGCGTAGCTCGCCGAACATCTTCATCATCCCGGCCACGGCGGCGACCAGACCGGTGATGGCGGTGATGACCGCGGCGATGGCAAGGAGCTGACCGGCGGTGGGCACGAACCCGAGCGTACGCGCACCGGCCCCCACTCCAGAGGGAGCCAGGGGCCGGTGCTTCGCATGGGTTGTAGAGGTGGCGCCCGCTATCGCGCCCGGTGAATGGATGGACGCTGGGGCGTCGCGTGCTGCCGACCCTACTACGGGGTGTCGGGGGTGACCTCGGTCGGGTCGCTGGCCTCGATGGTGAACCGCTCGGCCAGACCGGAGACCACGACGATCTGCAGATCACCGGACACGGCCAGGCCACCACCGGTCGCCTCGGCGTGGACGTTGGCGGTGCCGAGCACCCCAACCGCGGCGGCCACGGCCGTGCCGTCGCCGTTGTCGGTGAGGTTGATGACCGTCGGGTCGTCGACGGTGTAGACGACCGCGGCGTCGACCGGAGCGGCGACGGGGTTGCCCATCTCGTCGGTCCACTGCCCGGAGAGCGTGACTTGCATGTCTGCGGCGAGATCCATGATCAGATCGACCTTCCCTGTGTGCTGGTGGTATGGCGGCCCGTTGACCACCCGATCGGCTGGTGTGGTGGGCCTGGGCACGCTGGCATGGAGGACGAACCCCCGCCGCTGGTGCCCCTTGACGAGCAGCTCCAACGACAGCGTGACGTCACCAAAGTCCAGCTTCATGCCCAGACCCTACCCGTGCCCGATCAGGCGAACAGCACGCTGTGCCACGTCGCTGGGCCGGCCTTGCCGTCGACCCGGAGCGGCGGGTGCTTGCGCTGCCAGTCGACCACCACGTGGTTGGTGCCCGGCCCGAACCGACCGTCCACAGCGATGGCGTAGCCGCGAGCCTGCAGCGCCAACTGCCAGGTGCGCACCGCCTGCCCGGTGCTGCCCATACTCACGGCGCCGGGGTAGTCGAACGGCACGATCGGCCGACCGGCAGGAGCCGGCGGCGCCGGGGCCGCCCCGAGGAACGCACGCAGCCGGGCCGCGGTGGCACGGGCCTGGGCAGCGGTGCCCATGAACTCGAAGTGCATCGGGTCGGGCCACGAGAAGTCCCCGCCCCACCGGAACCCGTGCGCCTTCCACAGGTCGATCACCCGCCGGGGCAGGTTCGTGACCATCGGCAGCCCGCGCTTGCGGCGCGGGTTGACCGGGGCGTTGACGTCGACGGCGGTGCCCCAGCTGTGGTTCGACGGGGTCGACGTATTGGCGATCGGGCGGCACGCGTAACCCCAAGTCCAATCGGGGCGGATGTCGTAGCCGGCCAGCTCGGTGAGATCCATGAGCATGGCCGTCAGGTCGGCCAGGTCGCGGTGGACCGGCAGCCGCAGGCCGTCGTGGCGCACCAGGGTGACGATGGGGCCGCGGTCGCAGTTGGGCCAGCCGGCACCGAACGAGCTATGCGCCATCGTCGTCGTCCTCCACTGCGGGCTCGGGCAGCCCGGCGAACGGGTCGTCGGCCTGCGGGAGGAACACATCGTCCGTCGATGACGTGTCAGACCGGGAGTCGCCACCGGTGCAGGTGGTGTCGCCCACCTCACCGTCAGGCATCGGGAACGCCGACGGCGCCGCGTCCTCCGGGTCGTACTCCTCGATGACCCACCGGGGCCGCTCGGTTGTGGGGGTGGAAGTGTCCATGTCCCCCGACCGTAGCGCGCTACGGGCTGTCGAGCACCGCCTGCGCCGTAGCCCGGTCGCACGTCGGCGGCGGGTAGGTGGCGATCAGGTCGGACACCTCCGCGTCGGAGAGATCGGCCGACGCTTCACCCAACCGGGAAAGCAGGTCGGTCAACACGCCGTAGACGACGTGGCTACGAACGCACGCACCGGCGTCTTCCTCCTCGTCCTCGCGTGCCTCGGCCGCGGCCAGATCCTCTAGACGCTGGGAGGTGCGCTCCAGGGCGCCGTCAGTGGCGGCCAGGTGCTCGTCGACGGCGTCCTGCCGGTCGTCTTTCCGGACGTCCTGGCAGGCGTCGTAGGTGAACACCAGCCCGAACGCCACCGCCATCAACACCAGCCACCGGACCCCGGCGTAGAGCTGTTCGATCGACCGGCGCGGCACCTCGACCGTGCCGGACTCTCGTGGCGCGTCGACCACCTCGGATTCCCCGTCAGGGATCACCACGGGCACCTCGTCAGCAGGCCGGTGATGAACCCGGCGACCAGCAACAGCACTCCTACGGGGTATGCCCACCGCAGGTAGGCGTCACTCATCGGAGCAGGCCCTTGGCCTTGGCCGCCACATCGACCCCGACCGTGCCAAACAGCACCGCCAGGATGAACGCGAACGACGCCGCCCGCGCCCCCAACACGAACACCTCGGCCGATCCCCAGATGAGCGCCACGACGATGACCAGGTTCCGCAGCCATGGCGGCGGCGGGACGACCGAGTGCGGCACCGTGGGTGCCGGTGGAGTCTCCTGGTCTGTCACGTCGCACCAGCCGGCACCTTCGCACGTTGCGCCGTGACTGCTGCTTCCCACGCCTCGGCCCACCGCCAGGCGTTGCCTTCGATCGTGTGAAGTGCGGCCGCACTTCGTCCCGCCTCAGACATCTCCAACCGGCGCCCCTCGTCGGCCACCAGAGCCCGCAGGATGGCCGCCCACTTCCGGGGCCGGTCGGCGGTCACGGTCCCGGCGCACTCGGTGGCCCACGCCTGGTAGTCGGCCGTCGGCGACGCCACGCACGGCACCCCGACCGCCGCGTACTCCAACGGCTTGAGCCGGGACTTGGCCTGGTTGAACGCCGTGTCAGCCAGCGGCGCGATCCCGATCCCGAACTGGGCGATGGATCGGGGCCACTCGTCGAGCCCGACCGGCCCCGATGACGGCGGGTCCTCGGCGAGCCCCAACGCGCGCCCGACCCCGTCGGGTTGGCCGACGGTCTCGAACCGGCCACCCGCGGCGACCAGCTGCTGGACGGCGGCGCCGACCTGCTGCAGGTCATCCGGATGCGAGTGCACGCTGCCACCCCACCCGACCAGGTCGCTGTCGACGTGTGGGACGTTCAGGTACCACTCGGGCACGTAGTTGGGGACCACCACCGCGTTGCCGTTCGACCCGTAGCGGGACGCCAGCTGCGGGGTCGTCACCGTGACCAGCCCGGCCGCGGCGCACGCCAGCGAAGCGTTGCGTGCGCTGTGCATGTTCTGCATCGGCATCCGAGGGTTGGCCGGGTGGGGAACGAACTTGGCGAGCGTCCGGAACGCCGGGTTGGACGGATGGATGCGGGCCAAGTCGTCGTCCATGTCGACGATCACAGCGACGCCCCGGGCACGGAGCATCGGCAGCGCCTGGTAGAGGAACCGGGTGGTGGGCCGCTGCAGCAGCACGGCGTCGGCGTCGGCGGGGAACGACTCGCCGTACACCCGCCCGCTGAAATCCATCTTCACCGACACCGACCGCGACTGCGGGTCGACCACGACCACATCCCACTCGGGGAACTGGGCGCCGACAGCTTCGGCGGGCCAGATCATCCGGTACGAGCCGCAGCCCCACTGGTCCCCCGGGTAGACGTAGATCTTCACGCAGCAGCCCGCAACGTCGCGAGCCGGGCCTGGGGCAGCACCGCCCAGCGGGCCTCGAACTCGTCGACCGACATCACCGCCGACGGCTGCGACGTGTCGGCGTACGAGAAGTCCACCGTGCCACCGACGATGACCCCGTGACCCACCACGTTGCCGTTCTCGTCGACGACCTCGAACATGCCGTCATCGTTGGTCGGGATCGTCACGGTGCCTCCTGGGGCTTGCGGGCCAGGGCCTCGACGTTCAGCCACGCCTCCGCTGCAGGATTCCACCTGGTGACCTCGGCGGGCGGGATGATCTTCGCCGGGTACATGTAGCCGACGTGCAGCACGTCGAGCCCGGCGTCTTCCATGATCACCCGCAGCGCCCCAGTGGAGAACCGAAAGAAGTCGCTGGGGTAGCCGTGGATCGGGAACGTCTGGTGGGTCTGCACGTACACCAGGCCCCCAGGCCGGACGACGGCGGCGGCGGCCTGCATGGCCACCCACGGGCGTTCCAGGTGCTCGAACAGGGAGCAGGCCACGTAGGCGTCGAACAGGGTGCCCAGCCCATCGGTGTCGGGCCGGATCATGGTCAGGTGGTGGGCGTCGTCCACGATGTCGACGTCCTGGCCTGGGTAGGCGTCGACCTTGGTCCACTCGCCATGGGGCGCCCACGCCGTGTGGTGCGTCGGGTTGGCCGGCTCCTGACGCAGGGTGCCCACCTCGATGATCTTCGGCTCGAACAGGGTGGCCAGCCACGACACCAGGCGGCTGGCGCCGTCGGCCTGACCCCGCCCGATGTGGGCGGGGTCCAGGTCGGGGTCGGTCATCCCCAGTTGGCGCCGGGGCGGGCAGCCTCGGCCACCTCGAACAGGTCGCCCTGCGGGACCACCAGGCCGCCGCGCACGGCCTCCACCTGGGTGCGCAGCGCCCTCTGGAGCCGACGGTTGTTGTCGAGCTGCTCGGCGGCCTCATCGGCATCAGGCCAGTCGGCGTACCGCTCCGACAGCGTCGCGACGATGTCTTCCCACGGCCGGTCGATGAGCACGAACCGCACCTCGACCCCGGCGTCGAGCGCCGGGCGCCACATGTTCGACTGGATCAGCGCGAACGGCCACACGATGCCGGTGACCACGTGGTGCTCGGCGAGGCCATCGCTGGCCAGGTTGGTGACGTGGTGCAGGAACTCGGCGGCCCGCCACTGGAGCCACGACACGTCAGCGGCCGGCGGCGGCCCATCGGCCACGTCGTCCAGCTCCGCGACGAACGCCTGCCCGCCTTCGATCAGCTGGTCGTGGAGGGTCGTCTTGCCGGAGCCCGAGGCCCCGGTCACGTAGGTGATGCGCATCGCGGTCACGCTACCTGCCGGGGCCTCGGGGCGGGAACCGATCAGCCGTCTCGCTGGCCTCCAGCGTTACCTCGGCCCTCATCAGCGGACCGGCTGGTCGGTGATGATCGGCCAGTACCAGCCGCCCGCCGGGTGCTGCACCGGCGGCATCGGGAAGTCCGGCCGGTGGTCGATCCCGGAGAAATGCGCGATCAGCGACGGCCGGTAGGCGTTCGGCACCAGCGGCGTCGAACCCCGGTGGTACAGCCGCGGGTGCCAGATCAACACGTCACCGGCGGCTGCCGCGTAGTCGACCACCGGCGCGTTGCGGGCGTCGATCTCGGCCTCGACCAGGTCCGTCAGGATGGCCTCCGTGTGGGCGGGCCACGCCGGGTCGTTGACGTCGACATAGCGGCGCACCTTCTCGAACGTGAGCCGGTGCCACAGGTGCGACCCGGGCACGTACTGGAACACCCCCGACGACGGGTGCACGTCCCCCAGAGCGATCCACACGGCGGCGTAGTGGTCACCGGTGATCGCCGGGTTGAGGTAGCCGTCCTGGTGCCAGTTCCGCCGGGTCGACGTCCACCCGGTCAGGTTCAGGTGCAGTCCCATCGCCTCGCCTACGAGCTTCTCCAGCTCGGTGGCCAGCTCCCCGGACATGCACAGCTCCAACAGCGCCGGAGTCCGCATGTAGGGGCAGGCGTCGGGCCAGCCGCCCGGCTGGTCGGCGTCGACGACGTAGAGGCCTTCGGGGTTGCCGCGGCCCGTGATCCACGTGCCATCGCCACCTTCGGGGGCCATGTCGTCGGTGGCCGGGTGGAACTGCCGGAACCCGTTGCCGGCGGTCCACGCGTCCTCGTAGGCGGCGATCAGGTCGCCGGGGATCAGCTCGGGGAGATGGACGATGCCTTCGTCGTTCCAGTCGGCTGGCGACCGGTCGGGGGGCGGGTCAGATAGGTCCGTCAGGGTGATTGCCATGAGCGGACGTTAGCGCGCTACCGGAACCGCGCTACAGCTCGTCGATGGTGAGGGGGCCGAGCTGCATGCGCGCCGTCTGCCCTGGCGTGTTGATCCCGACGTGAGCGAACAGGACGCCGCCGTACCCGTAGCCGGTGTGCCCCCACCCGCCGGTATCGGTCCACGTGAAACCCCAGTCGGGGTCCCCCATCGGCGGCGGGTCCATGCCGATCGGGTAGAACCGGCCGCGCATGGTGTCGCCCACGATGTCGGTGTCGGCGTTGTGCGGGAAGCAACTAGCGAAGTCGGCCCACGATCCGGGGCCACCGGAAGTGACGTCGGCGCCGGCCTGGGTGTACTGCAGGTGGTTGGCGTCGATGCGGGCCACCAACCCGGTGAAGTCCCCGAGGGGACCGGCCATCTCGATGTCGATGAGCGCCGATCGGTAGGCACGGTCGGCGTCGTCCTGCAGCACGGTGAGGGTGACCACGTTGCCGGACCGTTCGGACGCCAGCACCTGTCCCCCGGCCGACAGCCGCAGCCCAGGAATCACGCTGTTCGTCAGGCCGAGCAGGGCCGGTGGGCCGACCTCGCCGAGGGTGCCAGCCCACACAGCCCGGTTGATGATCCACGGGATCGCGAAGAAGATGTTCGACCACGCCATGTACGCCAGGTAGGCGCCGGTGTCGGGGTCCACGAACGCTCGCAGCGGGTTGCCGTGCTGGCCGACCAGCAGCCCGCCGTCGCCGTTGTGCCACACGTTCTTGACCGACATGTCGGGGGCCTGGACTTCGGGCAGCAGGTACATGAACCGCTCGTTGGACTCCGAGCCGGACAGGCGCACGAACTCGCCGCGGCGGCCACCGGGGGCGACGACGGTGCGGCGGGTGTTGACGTTGCGGGCCGTGGGGTCGGCGGGCACCGTCAAGGTCAGCGACTGGAACCGGTCCCAGTCGCGTTCGTCCCACCCGACGTAGGCGCGGTCCTTGTCCCGGATCGTGGCCAGCGTGAACACCGCCACCTGGTCGGCCGGCACGAGATGGCGGTCGGCCTGGGTGCCGGTGAACTCGACGGCGGTCGCTCCGACCAACTCGGCGAACGCCTGGACGTCGGCGGCGGCGATCTGCGTGTCGGCGTCGCCGTACCACAGCTTGATCTTGTGCCCGAACGGGCGGATGGCGTCGAGGTTCTGCATCGGGTCGATGTCGGGCAGCGCCGCGGTCCACGCCGCGCCTGACCCCCAGTCGGCGTTGATGGCGGCCTGGAGCCCCGGGTTGGAATCGTAGAACGCTTCGGCGTCGACGATGGGACCGACCAACGCCACGGACGCCACCTTGCCCGGGTTGCGCCACGCCCAGTTCAGAGCGTTGAGGGTGCCCATCCCGAACGCCAGGATGGCGACCTTGTCGGCGCGGGTGTCGATCCACACCTGGCCGGCAGCCCAGTCCAGGGCATCGTCGACGTGCCCCCCGGCGTCCACGACGTCGGGGGTGGCCCACTGGCTCATGCCACCGAGCGACGGTGCCAGCAGCGGGTAGCCGGGGCTGGTCGCTGCGGAGAACACGCCATCGAACGCGCCGTCCAAGTCGGTGACCGCGTCGTGCAGGTAGTCGTGGAAGAACAGGATCGGCAGCCGACCCTGGGGGCGTTGCAGACGTTCGACGTGCAGGGCGAGCTGCTCGCCCACGACGAAGCTGTCGCCGGTGTAGCGGGTCCACCGGGTGAACCCCAGCGGCGGGACGACGTTCACGCCGCGACGGCCCGGATCGACGCCAGGCCCAGCACGCTGGCCGACACCCGCGCGGTGAAGTTGCCACCCACCCCGGTGCCGGCGATCACGTAGTCGCCGGGACTGTGCGCGGCCAGCCGGGCGAACGGGTCGACGGTGCGGGCCGTGGTGGTGTCCATGTCCGGCACCGGGACGCCGTCGAGCGCCGCGAAGATGCCGAGCTGGGCCTGGGGGTAGATGCCGAACGACGCCTCCGCTGGACCACCCGGCGGCTGGATCGCGGGGACGTGGCCGTGCAGGTAGATGGGCCGCGCCAGGTCCGGAACGGTGATCAGCAGCCCGGGCACGGCGGCGGTGACGAACCCACCGCTGGTGCCGGTGACGGTGACGGTGCTGCTGATCGACGCGAACGCCACCTCGATCCCGCCGCCGTGTAGGGCCAGGTCGCTGGCGTGGGCGCTGAGCGCCGAGGGAGTGATGGTGCCCAACGGGTCGTCCTCCACGGTGAAAGCCTCGAACGGGCCGCCGGTGACCGGCACGGTGACGAAGCTGACGAACAGGCCGCACTCGGGGACGCGGCGCTCGATGCGGTAGGTGGTGTTCTCCGGGAAGATGTCGCTGTTGGGGACCAGGTCCAACGACCACACCCCGGCGTTGCTGATGCCGTTCCCGGTGCTGAGCAACGTCTCACCGACGATGGCCCGGCCGGTCGACACAGTCTTGCCCAGCACGGGACGGCCCTGGGCGCCGGCCAGCCGGACACGCACCTCGGCGGGCCACGGCGTCGACGTGTCGGGCAGGTCCAGATCCTCGTAGATGACCGTCACCGCGTGCTCCTAGTCGGTCTGCTGGATGCGGGCAAGGTAGCTGACCCCGTCGAGGATGATGTCGGCCCCACCGGAGCTAGCCAGTACCCCGGTGGCCCGGTCGATGGTGAAGACGGTGACCGCGCCGAACGCCCCAACGCAGGGGATCGTCAGATCGTTGTCAGGCCAGTAGGGCTCCGGCAGCGTGAAGATCGGGTTGAGCGCACCCGATGCCCGATGCGCCCACCCCCGCAGCTCCACCCGCCCGGACCGCATCGTGAACATGACCTGGGCGTTGCCGTTCTGACCGGGGGGCACGGTGCCAGCGGTGTGCCCCCACGTGCCGGTGAACTGGGGTTCGGCGTCATTGCCGACGATGTGCCAGTCCTCGCAGTCCCCCGACCGGCGCCCCAACACGAAGCACCCCGGGCTGGACCCGGCGTACATCAGCAGCACCCGGTCACCGGGCCGCAGCGTCACCGGCGCGGCGATGGACGCTCCGTGGGTGTCGCCCAGGGGACCCTCGGGGCCGTCGGGCCGCACCAGCGCGGTGGTGTTCGTCGGGTCGACCGACACCACGACACCGGGCACCGCCACCAGGCCGGCCTCGATGGCGGCGTCGCGGCCGGCCTGCGTCGCGGCGTTGACCGCTTCGAGCAGCAGGTCACGTTCGACGCTCATCCCTCTTCCTCCAGCAGATCGGCGAGCGACTCGGACCACACCCGGCGCAGCTCGTTCGGCATCGACGCCGTGTCGTCGAGCGGCAACGTCCACGACTGCGCGCGGTACTTGTCACCGCGCCACTGCACCACGTCGAACGTGTCGCGCCGGGGGTCGATCGCCGTCGAGAAGTTCGCCCACCGGTACGCCGAGAAATCAGCCTGGCCGGCGGCCTTCGCAGCCTGGCGGGCCTGGGCGTTCGACTCGACGCCCTGCTGGTCGATCTCCTTCACGACGTAGAACCCGCTCTTGGCGTAACTGTTCGGCGCCTCCGCGGGCACCAGCCACTCGCCCCACACCGGCGCTGCGGTGAACCCCGAGTTGATCACCACGTAGCTGTTCGGGGCCTTGAGCTGGTCGTCGGCCTCGGTGATGCTGTCGGCGATCACGTTGGTGCCGGCCTCATAGATGAACGTCGGTTCGACCGCTTCCATGGACGGCACATTGCGGATCACCGCGGTGCCCACATTGTCGAAATACAGGCTGTAGAACCCCGCCATCGCTGCCAGCTCATTGATCACTTTGAGCCGGTTCGTATTGGGCTTCCACACCACCCATTCCGAGAACGCCGCGTCGGTCGATTCGACCGACCGCTCGATGACCCCGGCGGCGTCGAGCTGCTGGTGCAGGGCGTCATAGATGCTCGCGCCGGGGCCGTAGAAGTTGATGCCCCGGCTGCCCTGGTTGATGGTGCACGCCTGGTCCAACATGGTGCCGTTGGTCCACCACTGCTCCCCGACGGCGGCGTACTGCACCGACCCCGACAGCACCAGCTCGCGCACGGCGTCGGCGAACAGGAACACCCCCAGCGGCCATTCGGTGCCGTCTTGGAACACCATCCACGGCCGCACCCGCATCGCGAGCGTGTCGATATCGGCGGTCACCGACGGGGGCAGCAGCAGCCCGTCCATCGACCGTTTCACGGCCCGGTTGATGTTGTTGGTGATCGACGGCGGCGACTGCATGTCGACGTCCAGGGCGCCCAGCAGGCTGTTCTGCTTGTCGAGCAGATCGAACCGGAACGACGCTGCCCGCTGGCCGAGCCCGTCGAGCGTCAACAAGCTCACAGGCCCGGCACCCCGGCGACCTGCGCCACCGACGTGTCATGCACGCTGGGGGTGTCGGCCACCTCAACGATGCCGATCTCGGACAGCCACATCTCGGTTCCCCGGTCGTCGGCCCGTCGGTTGCGGCCCTCGGGGACCGTGAGGCTGGCCAGCCACCGGTTGCCTTCGCCGTCGCGGACGCACACGTACGGCACCGGCGCCCACCCCAGGTCGCGCAGCGGCGAGAACAGGTCCATCGTCGGCAACGCCACCGTGCACCCGAACGACAGCAGCACCGTGCGAGAGAACCCGTCGCCCCGGCGTTCCAGCGGCCGGAACGCCACCTGCCGGTTGCGGCCGTAGATGCGGCGCAGCTCGACGTCGGCGGCCTCCAGGAACGACCAGTCGCGGTTCACCTCGCCGGTCCATACCTCGGGGTACACGCAGCCCATGCCGGTCGCGGCGTTGCTGGAGAACGCCAGCGCCACCTGGCCGCCCGGCACCGTTTCGCTGATCGGGTCCGACCAGTCGCCCGTCACCAAGTCCTCCCGCACCACCCGGACCCGGTAGGACGACCGCACCCCGATGCGGGCCTCGTGGTCGTTCCACACGGTGTTGAGGCGGCCGTGCACCAGCGCCACCCGCTCCCAGTCGGGGGACAGGTCGTCCATGCGGTCGACGTGGTAGGCGGCGACGTCGGGGGTGCCTGACGGGGCCGCAGACCAGGTGAGCTGCACGTACGGCATGGTGTCCTCGGCGCAGCCCTCACACCCGGATTCGCCGGAGCAGATCTCGACGTGGTGTGCGGTCAACGACCCGTTGCTGGTGCCCACCCCGGTGACCGCCGCGGGCACCTCGACCAGCTGGGCGAGGATGTCGCTGCTCAGTTCGGCGTCGGTCAACGCGTGGAGCGTGGTCCCGGACGGGAAGAACCCGTCGGCGTAGTCGATGTCGGTGCCGAACGTCTGGTCGTCGGTGTGTACGTCGGCCATCAGCGCGGCGATGCGCCACGGCCGGTCCTCGGTCGATGCCGGCGACGAGAACCGCAGCTCGTACTGGGCGGCCAGCAGCTGCTCGCTGTTCGGGAACCGGAACTGCACCGTCTTGTAGACGGCGTTCGTGTCGTCGGTGTTGCTGACCGGCGCCGACACGGGGAGCCGGTCGACGTCGGCGGCGGTGACTTCGACGGCGTCGAGCACCTTGACGCCACCCGAGTCGTACACCTCGGCCCGCAGCGGTGCGACCGGGCGCCCCAGGGTGGGGACCCAGCCGGCGACGGCGAACGCCTGCCCGTAGATCGTCGGGCCACCGGCCATCGTCAGGAACTGGGACACGGTATTGGTGCCCCAGCACACGGCACCCCGGGACAGGTTGTAGGGCATGGTGTCGTCGATCACCGTGGCGCCGTCGAGCATGCGCGCCGCGGGGATGCCGTCGACCTGGGGGCCGGCGGGATCCATCAGGATCGACCCGGTGCCCGGCAGCCCGGACGTGAACGCGGGCCGGAACGTCTGCTGGTGGTTGCGCCAGTCGCCGGTCGTGCTGCGGCCCCGCATGTTCCGCCACGGCAGCACGGCGTTGGCGACGGCGTCCACGGAGTAGTCGGTGATCCGGCGGGCCATCAGCGTCATGTCTTCCCCGGCGACCACGGCGGGCGACCCAGTGGCGTTGGGAGTCGCCATGTCGAACGGCACCCACAGCAACGGGGCCGTGGGGGAGCCGATGCCGACACCGCGACGCCGTTCGGGGATCGACCACACCCGCAGGTACAAGCGGTCCAGGCGCCACGACCCGGGGCCGGCCCGGCACGTGATCCGAATCTTCCGGGTGCCACCGGAGGCGAAGTCGCGGACCATCTGCGGCGTCCAGTGCGACCACGCCGACGCGCCCTGCTGGACGATGGCCTCACCCCACCGCACCGAGCCGCCCACGAACCCCGACGACCAGAACGGGAAGTCCCGCGCCCACAGCGCACCGCCCGGGTCGTAGCGGGTCACCCGCAGCGTGATGTTGCCTCGGAAGAACGGTTCCACCGCCAGGACGTGCCGGTCCAACCCGAACGCGCCGGTGGTGAACTGGGCGTCGAAGAAGGCGTTGAGCGTCGACGACGCGATGAACAGGCCGTCGTCGAAGGCGTTGAGCCGGCTCGGTGTGATCGGCGTCGACAGGTTCTCATTGAACATGCCCGTACCGCCGGTGACGGCGGACACGGAGAAGTCGTTGTGGGTGATTGGCCCCCACGCCTCGTCGCCCTGCTCGACCAGGTCCACCAGCATGGGGCGGGGCAGGGTGCCGTAGCCGCCGCCCAACACGGGAGCCGACGCGCCGAGCCCGGCGTACAGCTCGATGGTGTCCAGGTCCCCGGTGCGGGCGACCTCCCACTGGAGTTCCCCGACATCGGACGCGGCGTCGATCACGGTGTGGCCGTAGCCAACGTCCAGGTGCTCGATGCCCCGCTTGCCGGGGGAGTTGGGGTTCCAGTCGGGCAGGCCCATCAGCTAGCGATCCTTGCTTCGACTCGTGCCCGGCGCTTGTCCAGCACCTCGGATGCGCCCTTGCCGATCTCGCGTCCGACGGCCCGCGCTTCGGTGGGGGTGACGGACCCGTTGATGTGGGCCTCGATGTTGATGACCGTAGCCCCAGCCCCGCCGTCGCCCGATCCCGACACGCCCAGCGCCCTGGTGGTGGCGGTGCGTTCCGACAGGTTCAGGAGCCCGGTCTGGGCGAGCAGCTCCAGTGCCCGGTTGGGGTTGTCGAGCGGGATCACGACCTCGGGGGCGTGCAGCGCGCCGATCTGGTCGTGGGTGATGACGCCGCCGTGGGCAAACGGGTTGAGGTTCCCGACCGCGCCGGCGATGTCGCCGATGACGCCGCCGCCGGGGATGTTGCCGATGGCGTCGACCAGGTCGCCGACGGCGCCGACGGCGTCCTCGATGATCCCCAGGAGCGACTCCACGATGTTGATGACGGTGTCGATCGCGCCCCGGAACAGGCCCCAGGCGCTCGCGGCGATCCCGATGGCCCGGGTGAACGCCCCGGCGAGGAAGTCGCCGATGGGGCGCAGGGCGTTGTCGAGCAGGATGCGGGCGGCGCCCATCACCGTGTCGAAGACGCCGCGCAACAGGTTCCAGGCGCCGACCGCGACCTGTACGTGGGCGGCGAACACGCCCTGGAGGAAGTTCCCGAGCGGGACCAGCACGTTCTGCCACAGCCACAGAGCGATGGTGCTGACGACCTGGAACGACGTCTGGAGGCCGGCGAGCACGAACCCGGACAGGTAGGCCAGGATCGGCCCGAACGTGTTGATCAGGAACGCGGCCATCGGGGCGAGGACGGCCTGCCACGTGAACGTCGCCACGATCGACACCGCGGTGATCGCCGCGGCCAGCGGCCCCAACGCCACGACCGCGAACGCGACCACCACTGGCGTCAGGACGGTCTGCAGGAAGTTCCCGACGGGGACCAGGACCGTCTGCCACAGCCACACGGCGGCGTCGATGACGGCGTGGACGGCGGTCAGGAACGGGCCGGTGAAGAAGTCGCCGACGGCCTGCACCGCGACGAGGAACGTGTCCCGGAGGAACCCGGCGAACGGGACCAGGATCTCGAACCACAGGTGCTGCAGGGCGGGGCCGGCGTTGTCGGCCACGAACCCGACGAAGTTGGCGACCGCCGTGACCACCTCGGCGACCGCGATCGCCAGGATCGCGAACGCCTGGGCGATCGCCACCAGCACGGGGGCGCCCAGCTCGGTGATGAGCAGCGTGACCAGCGCCGCGAGCGGTGGGATCAGCGGCACCAACGCCACCAGGATCTCGGCCATCGCCAACGAGATGGCCACGAACGCTTCGGTCAGCTCCGGTACCACTGGGGCCAGCTCGGTGAGCACGTCGAGCAGGGCGTCGCCGAGCGCCGCGACGACCTCGCCGAGCACGGGGAGCAGGGGGGCGAACGCTTCGGCCAGCCGGGTGACCAGGTCGGCGAACCCGGCCATGCGGTCGGCGATCATCTGCCCGATGATCTCGGCCAGCTGGATCAGGATGGGGGCCAGTGCCCCGGTCAGGGTGGTGGCCAGCTCAACGAACGGGGGCAGGATCACCGCGAGGGCGTCGCCGATCGCGACGAACGCTTCGGCGAGCACTGGCAGGACCGGCACCAGCACCGCGGTGAGGACGTCGGCGAAGGCGCCGGCCATCAGTTCGACCAGCACCGCCAGGGGCGGCCCGACGGCCTCCAGCACGGTGATCAGTGCACCGCCGAGGGCGTCGACCACCGGCCCCACGGCGTCGGCCACGGTCTGGAACGCGTCGGCCAGCAGGTCGACGATCCCCGAGTCGAACAGGCCCTGGAAGAACCCGGCCACGATCTCGGCCACCTGGCCCAGCTGGTCGGCGACCAACTGGAGCACCGGCCCGAACGCCGAGGCGAACTGCTGGACGACTTCCCCGACGATCTGCAAGATCGGGGTCAGCGCGACGACCACCGCGGTGAGCGCCGTAATCACCGGGGGCAGCACCGCCGAGGCGAGCTGAGCGAAGGTCGACAGGATCGGTTGCAGCGCGGCGGCGACGGCGGGCAGCAACTCGGCCAGCGGCGCGAACGCCAGCGACGCCTGCTCGGCCACGAACCCGAGTGATGGCCCGAGGATCTCCAGGCCGGCGCCCAGGCCCTCGAACAGGGCGGCCAGGCCGGGGCCGAGTCCTTGGATGACCTCCAGCACGGTGTCGATGACGGCCGCCGCTGTGGTCGACAAGGCGGGGGCCAGTAGCGCCAGCGACTGCTGCGCGATCAGGGTGGCCTCGGCGAGCGACTCCTTGATCTGCGGCCCCACCGGCTGGAACGCGTCGGTCAGGGCGAGCTGGACCGTGTCCTTGAACGTCGAGAACAGCCCGGTCAGGGTCTGGGCCTGCGCGGCCATGGCACCCGCCGCGCCCGGGAACTCGCGCATCCCGACCAGCAGGGCGTCGATGCCTTCCTTGGCGGGGATCAGTCCGGCGGTGATCTGCTCCTGCAGCTCGGCGCTGGTCAACCCGAGCCCGTCGGCCATGGCCTGGAACGGGGCGAACCCCGGCAGCGCCTCGGCCAACTGCAGCATCTCCTCCGACGTGACCTTGCCGCGCGACGCCATCTGCCCGAGGGCACGGATCACGGAGTCGATGGCCTCCGGGGGGGCGGCCAGGACGGCGGTCAGGTCGCCGATGGTGGTGACGACGGGGATGATCTCGTCGCGTGCGATGCCGGCGGCGTCACCAACAGCCAGGAGCCGGCGGGCGTTGTCGGCGAGCCCCTGGAACTCGAACGGGGTGTTGGCCGCGAACAGCTGCATCTCGCGGATGAACGCATCGGCTTCTTCGGCCGAACCGAGCAGCGCCGTGAACCCGATCTGGGTCTGTTCCAGCGACGCCGCCCCCACGACCCCGAACCCGACGGCGGCAGCCGACATGATGCCGAGCCCTGCAGCGACCGCCAACGCACCGGTCGACAGCAGCGAGAAGCTCGCCCCGCTGGGGCCGATGCGGGCCAAGGCCCGGACGCTGTCGTTGGACGAGTCGCGGAACGACCGCTCGACCGATTCGGCGGCCAGCTCGGCCTGCGCGACGACCGGCCCGAACGCGTCGATCCCGCCGATCTCGCGCAGCTCGTCGTCGACCTCTTGGCCGACCCCGGAGAACGTGTCGGTGAACGCGTTCTCGACGGCCTGGGCGGCGACCTCGGCGTCGCGCACCACGTTGCCGAACGCGTCGACGCCGCCGATGTCCCGCAGGTCCGCCTGGACGCCGCGGACGGCCTCGGCGAACGCCTGCTCCATCGTCTCGGCGACCTGCTCGGCGCGGACCGACGCCGTGCCGAAGTCCTCGGCGTTGCCGATCTCCTTGAGTGACCGCTTCGCCGCGGCCTGCGCCTCCCGGAACGCATCCTCGATCGCTTCGGCTGCCCGCTCCGCGCCGCCGGGGATGTCGGCGAACGCGTCGGCGCCACCGATTTCCTCCAGTGCCAGGCCCGCAAGGCGGCCGGCATCCTGGAAGGCGTCCTTGATGACGGCCCCGGTGGCCTTGGCGTCGTTCTGCGGGTCGCGCAACGACTCGGCGATCTGGCGGGCCGCAGCGTCGAACGCTTCACCGATCTGGTCGCCTGCCAGCCGTGCATCGCGGGCGGTGGCCTCCAGGCTGTCGTCGACCGACCGGCTTGCCTCTTTGAACGCCCGCTCGATCTCCTCCCCGGCCTCCTCGAACGCGTTCTCGATGCCTTCGCCGACCTCGCGGGCGACCCGCTCGACCGACTCCAGCTCGTCGCCGACACGGTCGATCTCCCGGTCCGCCCCCTTGGGGTCGGCGTTGATCTCGACTACAGCCTCACCCAAGGGGCCGGAAACCATGCCCTACGTCACCCCCCGCCGACCTGCGGTACCGACCGTCGGCAGCCCCGCACGGGGCCGCTCCCGGGTGGCGGCGGGCTCGCCGAGCTGCTGGCCGGCAGCCACCGACGACGAGAACGCCGCACGGTCGCCCCGCCACCAATCCGGCGGCGGGATACTGGCCGGCGCCAGACCCGGCACGTGACGGCCGTCGGGCCGGGACGCGGTGCGAACCACCGGACCGTCAGCTGTGATGTCGACGCCCGACGGGTTGTCGCTGAGCGCGTCGTCGACCACCGAACGGGATTCGGGCGTCAGCCCATCGACCCACCGGTGGTACATCGTGTTCAGCAGACGGCGCGGCGGCATCGACATGGGGTCTACGCCGTGGCCGGCGCACCATCCGTCGAAGTCCCACCAGTTCCGCCGACCCCATTCTGCGAGGGCGCCGACGGCGTGGTAGGGCGGCCGGTGTAGTGCTTGAGCAGCGCCTTGAACACGGCCAGCATCTGCGGGAGCGTGATCATGCGCTCAAGGTGGGCCTTGCGCTTGGCCGGCGTCAGCCCCTTTTCGGGGCGCTTCATGTTGGCCTGCCACTGCTCCCACGAGTCGGGCTCCATGACCGTCTCGATGAAATCGAGCGCCTTCATCAGGCTGGAGCCACCGGCCTTCGATAGGCGGGCAGCGGCACCCGGGTTGGATTCGGCCAGCTGCTCCATCGTCATGCCCTCGGGGATTTCCGGCATGTCCGTGCTCGACGCCACCGTCGAGCCCAAGGCCACGTCGGCGGCCACGTCGGCGGCGGCGTGGTAGTTCACCCCGTTCAGCGGGATGGTGACCTTCTCGTCAACCGGCGCTCGAAGGTTGCTGTAGTCCTCTAGTTGAACCATCGTGTCCTCCCGTGTCAGCCCCGCCCGGCGGGCAGGGCGTTGGTGAGGAATCTACGGGCTGGGACCGTGTGGCCACGAGAATGAGCTACTCGCCACGACCGGGGCGCCCAGATCGACCCGGACCCTTCGTGGACCGGCAGGCTGTAGACGATGTTCGACCCGACCTGGATCATGAGCCCCTCGGCGACCGGGATCGGGTCGGTGTGCGTCTGAGCGGCCCGGAGCCGGTCCTTGTCGACCGGGCACAGAACCTTGGACATGTTCTCGACCCGGATAGCCCGACGGGTCAAGTCGAGCCCGACGGGGCCGCGTGGGTCCCGTAGCAGGAAGTCGCGGGCCGCCCGGTTGATCGTGGCCATCAGCAGTCCTCGCAGTTCCGCAACGCCACCAGGACGTGCAGCTCCGAGCCCATGCACTGGCCCTCGACCCCGACGGCGAGCTGTTCCTGCTGCAGCCGTGGCGTGCGCAGGGCGGCGTTCTCGCCTTCGAAGCAACAGGTGACGCCGCGCCGCACGGCGTGGCGGTCCAGCAGGTCGCGTTCGGCGGCGGTGCGCAGCGCGTCCGGGGCGGGAGGGTTGCCCCGGTTGTCTTGCACCGGCACACACCGCAGGACCGTGATCACGTACTCGACGACCAGCCACGTGGCCGGGCACTTGTCGAACGACCCGGTGAGCTTCTGGGCGGGGAAGTTGTCGCTGGGGTAGGCGGTGCGGGTGTGGACGGTCAGCTGCCCGCACTGGCATTGGTCCCACGCCACTTGGGCGCCGGGGATCACCATCGCCCGTGCCGGGGAACCGGACGGGGTCGCGGCCAGGCGTTCGCTGACACACAGCAGCAGCCGGTTGGCCATGTCCCACACGGCGGACGCCGGGGTCGTGGCGCCCATCACACACCGCCCGGCCGGCGCCACGACATGGCGTAGTCGTCCGGGTTGATGATGCGCGGCCGGTCCTGCAGCCCCGATGGGTTCTCGGTCCGCAGGAACAGGTCGACCATCGGCAGCCCCACCCCGATGACGCCGGCGCGCATAACCTCGATCCACGACGGGAACGTCTGCGTCACCCCCTGCCGCGACACGCTGGTGGTGAACGCCGGCAGCTTGCATTCGCCCTGGTCGCAGCCCGCCGCTATCTCGGTAGCCAACTCCGCTGCGGCGAACTGGCCCATTGACGGGACCGGCCACCCGTAGACCGCGGTCACCGACCACGCCCCGGTGCCGGACACGGGCACGGTCCAGTCCTGGCACATCGGCCACCGCTCGCCGTCGGTGCGGACCAGCAGCGTCCCGTCGTAGAGCGTCCACCCGGAACCCTCCGGGAGCACGACACCGTCGATCAACACCTGGGTGATCGACTGGGCGGGGGCCGGTAGCCGCAACGTGTCCGCGTTCCCGCAGTCGCACCCACCGGAGCATCGGCCGCACACCGCGTCGAGCCAGCCGCCTTCACCGGGCCGCCAGCGTTGAGGCCACGCACCGGGCTCCCATCCTTCCCACCACCCGGACGTCACAGCGGGGGCGCACGACTTGCGGCACGGCCGCAGCAGCACCTCGCACGACCCGAACTGGTGACCGGACATCGCCCACAGCACCTCCGACGCCGCCATCAACGGCGCGCCGGTGACCGGCTCCAAGCAGTTGTCCGGCAGCGGCCAGGATTCGCATAGCGGCACGTACATGTCAGCTCCCGAGTACCCGTCGAACGCCGCGGTGAGCGCCGGCAGCTCTACTGCCAGCGCCCCTGATGATGCCCCTTCGCCACTCAACGCGCCCACCATGGGCGGCAACACGATGTCGAGTACCCCGCCGGATGTCTCGGATTCACCCGCCAGCGCGGCGTCCAACGCGGGCAGGGTCGCGTCGACTGTGCCGGCGGCGGCCTCGGATTGGCCCGCCAGGGCCGCCGTGAGCGCCGGCAACACGATCTGGGCCGTACCGGACCCCAGGGCGGCACCGGTAGCCGCCACGGCGATCTGAGGCAGCGTCGCAGCCAACGTGGCGTCCGCTGTGGCCGTGGCGGTGGCCGACGCGGCGATGGCGGGCAGCGTGGCGCCGACGGTTCCGGTGGTCGATGCGGCCGCGTCAAGGTCCGCAGCCAGCGCCGGCAACGTCACCGCGACGGCACCGTCCGTTGACGCCTGGCCGTCCAACTCGGCGGTGAGCGCCGGCAGCACCGCAGCGATCGTGCCCGCGGCTCCGGCGTCGACCGCGCGCAGCCGCACGAACGCGACCGGGCCGCACTGCTGTGTGGTCGACGTGAACGCCAGCGACGGGGCCACCGTCCCGGTACCGGCCGTGACCGCGGCGTCGAACACCTCGACGTTGCCGTCGTTGCCGGTGCCGGCACCCGCCCCGGTGGTGCGCCGGGTCGTGGTGCCGAACGTGATCCCGGATGCCGTGATCGCCGGAGTCGCGAACCCAGCGAGGTTCAGGTCCGTGTCGACCGCCGCGACCGCGACCACCACATCGCCCGGTTGGAGATCGACCGCAGCCGACGCTGTCGCTGCCCGGTTCACGCCGTGGAGGGCGTCGTCGCCGGTGACGATCGCCGTGTCCCACGCCGCGGTCGGGCTCTTGGCGTAGAGCACCATCAGGCCGATGACGCCACCGTTGGTGCCGGGCACCTGGTCGAAGGTGACCGACCCCGACTCGGAGCCGTCCAGCTCGCGCAGATCGACCGCGACCCGGCCCTGGTGACTGTCGGCGATGTTGGTGCCGACCAGGCCGCCGAGTAGGTCGGTGTGGTCCGTCCACCCGGACTCGGCGGCGATGGTGGCCAGGTTCATCCAGGCGTTCCGGCAGGCGATCGCCAGCACACCAGCGGCGACCCCCGCCGGGTAGGCGACGTTCTGTGTCGTCGTGCCCGTGGTCGCCTTCGCTCCGGTCGCGAGATGCCCGACCGGCAGCGCGGGCCGGATCGCCAGCGTGACGGTGCAATAGAACTGCGACGCGTCGAGGGTGAACGCGCCCGGGTCCTCCGACGCCACCGCGTTGTCGCGCAGCGCCCACGCCAGGGAGACGCCGTCGGTGGCGTCCCCGGCGTTGACCAGGCCGGTGCGGTCGTAGCTGGCCGGGTAGGCCGAGATCGTGGTGGTGCCGTTGTCGATGCCCACCAACGTCAGCCACAGCGTGTCCTCGACATCCCACCCGGCAGGGTTCAGCGCCGCCGGGTCGCAGGTGGCCGACGCCCCGCCCGGCTCCGTGCCGATCGACGCCATGAACGCCGCCGCCGCGGCGCCGGTGACCCGCCACACGTGATGCGCCGACGTCTGCCCGACGTCAGTGAGGATCGTCTGAGTGGCGCCCTCGGTACCGTTGGCCACCTTGGTGAACACGCGCAGGAACTGGTGGTCCCCACCGTCGGCCTGCGAGATCTGGTGGGTCCAGTCGTCAACGATCTGCCCGGACGAGATCGGGCGGGCGTCGAACAGGATCGCCGCGACCAGGACACCGCCCGACCCGGCCGGCATGTCGACCGTGTGCGTCGTCGTGTTGACGGGCTCGCTGCTGTCCGCCTCGAAGGCAGGGACGGGGAACGTCACGTCCCCGCCACCTACCCAGCAGGCATCGTCAGGGTGCCACCGGTGATCTCTACGTCGAGGCCAGTCGAGATCGCCACGGTGTTCAGCTCCAACTGACCGCCGCCACCCGTGGCCGTCACCGACCCGTCGAACACGGTCGCCCCGTCGCTGTCCTTCGCCCGGAACCATCCGGCGTCGGCGTCGGCCAACCCGACCGTGGCCAACACCGGTGCGGCGTCGAGGGTCTTGACGCCGTTCACCGCGGCGGCCCACGCCGGGTCAGCGGCCGTGAACGTCGCCAGCAACGTGCCCGACGCGGCGTCGTTCGCCGACGCCGGCTGGACACCGGAGCGGACATCGAACGTGCCCGCTCCGGCCCCGGCGTTCATCAGGTCGCCGACCGCGTCCGCCGCAGCAGACCGGCTGGCGTTCGGGATCCGGGTGGCCATGGCCTACGCCGCGGGCAGCGTGACGGCGCCGCAGCCGGTGACGTCCGGGAGCGGCAGCCGCGTGATGTTGAACCCGCGGTGCGCGTCGGCCGGCACCTGGTTGATGAACTTGATCGCGCCCGGCCCCGAGCCCCACAGGCTGTTGGCCTTCTCCGACCGTGCGGTGATGCGCCACTCGATCACGTCGTTGGTGACCGTGAAGTCGTTCAGGCGCCCGGACGCCAGGTGCGGCCACGCCCAGTACGCGGTGCGGGGGTCGTCGCCGGTGCACGTGTCGGCGTCGGCCTGCCACAGCTCGAACCCCCACCGCGAGTCGACCGACCCCTCCTTGACCCAGAACCCGGTCCCGGTGGCGGGGTCGCCGGTGACGATGATCTCCTGCCCGGTGGTGATCACCACGGCGTCCGGGTCGATCGTGCAGAACCGGATGTTCAGCTCGTCACGAAGGAACTCGTCGTTGCCGCGCCGGTTCACACAGAACCGGCCGTTGGCCTTCCGGAGCTGGTAGTTGACGCCGTCCTCGTACTGGGGCGACACCTGCACCTCGACGAACCCATCGAACACGATGAGCGAGCCGGTGCCGGTGACCGGCGCGCCGCACTCGTCGAGGCGGATGATGCGGGCACGGGTGCCCTGGATGGGGGAGATGCACTCGGCGGTCATGACTGGACGGCCTCCACAGCCTTGATGATCTGGTCGCGGGACATGTCAGCGGTCACCGGGATGTTGTTGGCCTCGGCGAACACCGCCCAGGCCTCCCGGGTCGCGCCCTGGCCGGTCCTGGGCGGCGCCTCGCCCACCAACACGACCGCGTTGCTGGTGTCGTCGACCGCCACGGGAGTAACGGCCTCCGAGCCTGGCAGCGGGTCCCTGACGAGCTTGGCCAGCTCGCCCCGCTGCTCGTCGTCGAACTCGTCCAGGTCGGGGATCTCGACCTCGTTGGCGCCCAACGGGCGGAACGGCACGGCGGCCTCGACGAACACGCCGAGCCCCACCATGAACGCATCGTGGCCACGGAACCGGAGGATCACGCCGTGCTTCCCGCGCTATCGGGGGCGCCTGACACGGCGCCACCCAGGGTCACCTCGGCGGCGACCAGGCAGCAGTCGAACGAGATCGAGTAGTCGCGGTAGGCGACATACACGGTGGTGTTGTCGGTCCGGCCGATGATCTCCGATGCCGACACACCCAGGTTCCGGATCGGTGAGCGCAGCACCTGGACCATGCCGGTGCCGTAGAACCAGCCCTGCCCGGCGGCCGGCTCGGCGCCGGTCGGCCCGGGGTAGAGCCCACCCGAGTACGCCGCGATCCGGTTGCCGGCGAGCGTGCGGATCTGTTCGCCGGACTGGCGGGCGACGCCGTAGTGGTCCAGCAACGCCAGCGCGGTGCGCGGGACGTGGATGATGCCTTCCCCGCCGTAGCACTCGCCAAGGGCGCCTTCGACCAGGGCGAGCGCTTCGACGGCGTCGACCGTCCCGGACGTCTGGACGTCGGCGGCGAGCTGACGCACCACAGTGTGCGCACCTTGCGGGTCGGCGTCGAGCTGGGCGTCGTCGGCCAGGTGCGGGTAGACCAGCCCACCGTGGTGGGTCTGACCCGACCAGAACACCCGCTCGACCGCCCGGCCCTCGCCGTTCGTCAGCAGCGCCTCGGTGCGCCGCCGCAGATCGGCCAGGTCGTTGCCCCACCCCACAGGGGAACACGGCACCCACGCGTAGACCCGGAACACGTCCGCGGCCAACGACGCCACCTCGGTGGGTGACGGGGTCCCGGTGATCGGCGCGCCGGTGCACGGGATCATCACCGACGTCGACGCCGGCCCGCAGTCGGGCGACATCCGCTGCACGCCATGTGCCCAGCCCTCCGGCTGGACTGGCGGCAGCTCGCCTGCGGTCAGCAGACCGAACCGTTGGGGGGTGAACGACGGTCCAGCGTCGACGACTAGGTACTGGTCAACCATCGCTCACCCTCCTCCCGATCTCGTAGTGGTCGTCACCAGGGCCTAGGCGCTGGCGGCGGCCTGGACCGTCTGGGCGCCGGTGGTGCCCTCGGCGAACATGTCGGTGAACACGATGCTGAGCGCCCGGTTGCCGCGGGCACCGATCAGCGACGCCTCCTCCGACCAGGCGGCCGTGTGGTCGTTGGCCTCGTTCAGCACCGAGTCCCGGACCACACCGAGGTTGAGCTGCATGCCCGCACCCCGGAAGAAGTGCCCGGGCGGGTACATGAGGCCGGTGAACGACGACGGCCACGCCACGGGGGCGGTGGTGCCACCGATGGTCCCGGCGGGGGCGGCCCAGCCGATGGCGGACTGCCAGTCCTCGACCCACTGGCCACGGATGTTGCGGGCGTCGAGCTGGGACATGAACCAGCTGTCGGCGACCGACAGGTCATCCCAGGCGTTGCGCTTCGCGATGTCCGACCGGAGCAGACCACGAGCCCACGCCGGGAGCACCAGCTCCATGACAGCGTTCTGGGGCATGCCGACCCGGTACCGCTCGGATGTGGCCTCCAGCTCGACCGCACCCAGGAAGTGGGTGATGGCCGACGACGCCGCACCGTTGGTCGGGGTCACCGACACCACGGAGGCGTCGTCGGCCATCAGGGCGATGTGCCGGCGGTTCATGATCCGGGCGTGCGCGACCTGGACCAGCGACAGGAAGTGCCGGATCAGCTCCGGGTAGGCGTCCTCGGTCAGGTTCCCGGCGAGCACGCACAGGCCGAGCAGCCACAGGCGCTCCTCGTTGAAATCGGGGCACGGCGGCCGGAGGCACGCCTTCGTGGGCGACCCGGTCGCGGCGAGGATGTCGTCGGCCTCGGTCCACAGCCACGGCATCGACGCGTTGGTGCCGACCCCTGACGCGGCGGCACCGGACAGGGCGAAGAACTGCGCCAGGTCCAGCGACTCGGGCCACCGGAGCCCGCCCCGGCGGATGCCGATGGTGGGCACGTCGACCATCCCCGACGGGGGGCCGGTCACATCGAAGAACGAGTAGTCGATCTCCGACGGGGCGCACCAGCCGCCAGCGGCGACCAGGCCTTCCATCCCGGTGCGGGACGTGGCCGGCGAGATCAGTGCCCGGAACGCGGCGTCGACCTCGGCCAGGGTCGAACCCTCGCCCAGCGTGTACTCGAACGTCCGCTGGATCGAGGCGACCGGCATGGGGGAGCCCTTGCCGGCGGTGATGCCCATCGACCGGGCGCGGGCGATGACGGCGTCGGTCAGCGCCTCGATGTTGCCCAGCTCGTCGCCGGGGACGACGCCGGGGATGTCGGCGGCGGCCGTCAGGAGCATCTGGGCGGTGCGCCGAGCGGGGGCCGACGGGGCCGGCGCGTTGCGGGCGATGTCCCGCAGCGACAGCGCGGGGTTCATCGTGCCGGGGGCGGCGGTGGCCGGGACGGTGACGGGCCGGCGGGCGGACGCGGCGACGGCCTCGGGGGCGGGCGCGTCGGCGGGCGGGTCGGCCGGGGCGTCTTCGACGGGGGCCGGGTCAGCCTCGGGGGCGGGCGCGTCGGTGGCGGCCGGAGCGTCGTCGCCGGGGTCGACCGCGGTCCGGACCGGGGTGAGCGCGTCGAGCACGCTGTTGACGGTGCCGGCGTGCTCCTCGGTCCGGCGGGTCACCTCGGTGTCGAGAGCAGCGAACGCCGCGGCCAGCTCGGTGGCCCGGGCGGCGTCGTCAGCGGAGATCGAATCCGGGTCCTGTTCGGCGCGGGCGGCCAGGTCGTCGATCGCGGCACGGACGCTGGTGTGCATCGTGGCCAGCGACTCGTCGTCGACGTGGTCGGGCGACAGGTTCTCGGGGACGGTCAGGTCAGTGGGCAGGTCGGGGGCATCGCCATCACCACCGCCGATCCACGGCAGGGTGCGACCGGAAGCGGCGTCGCGCCACTGGAGGCCGCGCTCGCCCATGATCAGCTGGAGATCGGAACCGTTCATCTCGGTGGTGGTCCTTCCTGGACGCGTTGTGCGTGTAGGAGAACTCGACCAGGCCGAGCGGCGATGCTCCGGGGGTGGGCCAGGCCCTACCCGAGCGGTGCGAACTGCGGTGAGTATGCCTAGAGCGGCCCGCCGGTGTCAACGAGGGCGGCGATCACTGCAGGCCGACGTGATGCGAGGGTGCGCCCGGGCCGTCCCCCCGCGTGGCCTGCGCTGTGCCGTCGGCCGGCATGACTGGCTACCCCGGAGGCAGGTCCGATCGCACCCTAGACGGTGCGGAGTTTCCCGCCGTTGTCGCGCTGCCACGCGAACGCCGACCCGTGCCCATCGAAGTACGCCACCTCACCACCGGCGACCACACGGAACCGGGCACCCGCCGGGATCTCCTCCACCCCATCCGGCAGCACCGCCAACGGCTCGACCGGCGGCGCGGTCGGCGTCACGTACGACCCCACCGGAGCGTCGCCCGACGTCCGAACGACCGCCGACCGGCCACGGCCGCTACGACTCCCCGAACACCCGCACGCCATCAGCGCGTCCCCTTGATCGCAGTTAGCACCCGAGCAGCCGGCGTCCGCCCCGACAGGCGGGCCACCGTCGCGATCCCGGCCGCCCGGCGGCGGGACGCTTCGATCTCGGCGGTCGGCACGTGCACGACCGGGACCGTCGACGCCACCAGCGTGTCGCCCCGGTAGCTGGTCGTCGGATGCGCCCGAGCGAACCCGGGCACCGGCACCAGCAGGCAGGCGACCAGCTCGGCCGTGTCGGCGACATCCGGGTGGGGCTGCCAATCCCCCGAGCATGAGCAGGCGAGCGCCCGGGCGATCTGGTCGGGCTTGGTGCCGGGCAGCACGGCGCCGGCCATCCACACGCCGCCCAGCCGATCGGATTCGCCGACGGCGACGGCGCCGATCACGGAGCAGGCGTTGTCGTAGTGCTCGACGGCGACGTGGTGGTCGGCGCGGTGGATGGGGGCGTGCCCGCAGTCCATGGTGACGGGGCCGGCGTGGACGCGGCCTTCGGCGGTGAGCGCCCACTTGCCCATGAACCGGGTGTAGTCGACGTTCCCGCGCGGTGCTTCGCGGCGGCCACCCGATGCGGCCCATGCGCGGTGCCCGGTGCCGTAGGGGGCCAGGAGGCCGTAGATGCGGCCGTCGTCGGTGACGCAGAACGCGCCGTCCAAGTCGACGTCGACGGGCTCCTGGAACCAGGCGGCGGGCGGCAGGTCGGGGAGCGTGATCGTGTGCGCCGCGGCCGTCAGGGCGGCGGCCGTGTGGGACTCTTGCGCTCCGGCCATGAGATCGTCGATGGCACGGTCCTGCCCGCAGGTGGTGCACGACCCGCCACACCCACAGCCGGCATCCGGTGGGGCGACATGGCCGCCGGTGGCCAACGCCGCCGCGGCCAGGGCCGGCTCCATGGGCTCGTCGACCATCTCGGCCGGCGCCGGCCCCATCAACGCCACCAGCTCGTCGGTCGGCTCCAGCACGGCGTCGGCCTGCGCCGGGGTCGACACCCCGGTCAGCTCGGCGACGTTGGCGCCGTCGATGATGACGCGCTCGGGCTGGATCACGACCTCCTCGATCGGCTCGTTGGGGTCGACCTCCTCCAGCACGGGGTCGTCGTCCATCTCACCGGGGGCCGGCCACACCAGCGTCGTGGTGGCCGCTGTCTCGTCAGCGCCGATCGACACCCACCGGTCGAACCCGGCCACCGCCCGGCGGCCGTGCTCCCAACCGTCAGGCGAATCCAGGTCCAGGCGGATGAACCCGTAGTGGGTGTCACCGTCTTCGACGACGCGGGTGACGACCCCGACGGGGACCACCTTCGGGGTCCCGCCATGCGCCGAGCTGTGGACCTGCACGTGATAGGCGAACGGGGTGTCGCGGTAGGTCAGGTTCGTGAACACCCGGCCGGTGTTCCCCAACCCGGTGGCGGTGCCCTGCTGGTGCATCACCGCCCGCAGATGCTCACCGGCCTGCGCCGGGGGGCCGTTCCCCTCGGGGTCGTCGACGGGTCGCCCGCTGGGGGCGTCCGGATCGTCATCGTCGATCGCGGCGGTCAAGTTCAGGTTGATGACGATGGGCTCGATGGCCGCGCCGCCACGGGCCACCGCCGCAGCGACGGCGTCTTCGACGGCGGCGGTCAGCTCGGCACGGTTCATGGGCACATCATCCTCCTCCGGCGTGGCGCCGGCCAGCTCGAAGTCTTGAGCGTCCGCACCCCGGGTCACCCGGATGCGGTCGAACGTGATCGGCCCCTCGTCAGCGACCGCGACGGCCATGGGGTCCCAGACGTCGCCGTAGCCAACGCACACGTGAGCGACCCACGGGGCGTGCTGATCGGGCATCGTCCACAACGCTCCCGGGCCACCGGCGACCGACGCGCGGCCCACCATCGTCGTCACCCAGTCGTGGATCGGCGCCAAGCGGGGTCCGCCGACCGACAGCACCAGCGACGGCGTGTCGCCCATCGTGTTCCACGCCGCGACCCCGAACACGTTGCCGACGACCGGGGGCTCGTCAGCGGCCCACGTCTCGATCTGCGCGACCAAGCTGTCGAACACCGGTTCGGGGATGTCGGCGCCGTCCCCCAAGTAGGCGAGCGTCAAGTGCAGGGCGTCGAGGGGTTCGCCGTCGGCGACCAGCAGCCGTTCGCCGTCGGCGGGGATGAGCGCCACCATCGACCCGGTGTGCGGCTCCCCCGTCGTCGAGTCGACCTGGTCGGGGCCGGCAGCGGCGACCATGCGGGCCACCTCGTCGACCACGCCACCTTGCTGGCGGCCCTCAGCGACCAACGCTTCCGGGGTGTCGATGAACAGCACCGTGCACCGGCAGTTGATCACCTCGGCGCCCGGGCCGGTCGGGTCACCCGGCACCCGCAGCCGCGCCGACCCGACCGTGAACTGCTCGTCAGCGGCGACGACCTGGCCGTCAGCGGCGACGTGGGTGGGCCGGGTGCGGTTGTCCATCGTCGACAGCCACTGCCGGTACGGCGGGGCGTCGGCGCCCATCAGATCGACCCGGGCCTGGGCACCCATGTTCGACGCCGAGATCACTTCGGTGCGGGCCAGCAGTTCGGCCTCGCGGGCGGTCAGGTCGACGACGTCGGTGATCCGGCGTCGCAGCGCGTCGATCCCTTCGCCGGCACGGAACCCCACGACCAGTTCCTCGCGGGCCGCGGTCCACGCCGCCTCGCCCAGCGGGTAGAACCGGTTGCGGGTGTCGGCCAGGTACTGGGCCGCGGCGTGGTTCAACAGCTCGGGGTCCGCTGTCGGGATCACGACACCCACTCCACGGATCGCCTGGACCTGTTCCTCGGCGGCCTCCGCGCCGGCCTCGAACATGCCACCGAACCACGGCAGCACCGTCTGGTCGACGGCGTACCCCCACTGCGTTTGGATCGCGGCCAGGTCGTCGAGCGATGCGCGGGCCTCGGCGTCCCCGGCCGCGGCGGTCGTGGCGACCACCGCGAACCGGGCGGCGACCCCCGACAGGATCGGGGCCATCGCTCCCAGCAACATCGCGGTGGCATCGTTCTCCAGCTCGGCGACCCGGCGGCGGTGCGCTTCACGCCACCCCATCAGGACGCCACCCGCAGCGCGGCCAGCACCTGTTCGGCCGGCGACATCGTCGGCGCCGCGGCCAGATAGGCCTCCAGGAGATCCCAGCTGTGGACTGTCCGGGACGTGATCAGGTGCCGGGTGTAGTCGTCGAGCGTGGCCTGCAACGTGGCCGGGCACACACCCACCCGGCCGGCGTACTCGGGGACCCGTTCCCACGCGCCGTCCAGGAGCGTGTCCAACGGCCGCACACGGGCCGCGTTGCAGGCGGTGTGCATCAGGTGCGGGGGCTGGTCCAACGTGGCGTCCGTGGCCCGCTGGCGGGCTGTGACGTTACGTAGCCGGTTCCCGGCGCGTTCGATGGCCCGGCACACCAGCGCGTCGGCGGCGACGACCAGCGCGACGTCGGCCGCCCGCACCGTTGTAGGGCGCACCGCGTCCGGGACGTCGCGCTCCGATGGGGCCGGGTCGTCCGGTGCGGTATCGGGGACAGGCCCCACCTCCGGGACGGGCTCCTCGGGGTCATCGCCCACCGGCACCTCGTCGACGACGGGGGCGACCGGTTCGGGGACCTCGTCCTCGGTGAACACGCCCAGCTTGATCAGCGCCGCCCGCTGCAGCGCCGCGTCACCACCAGGCTCGGCCACCTTGATCAGCAGCCGGCGTTCCACCTCGCCGTTGTCGGGGGGCTCGACCTCGGACAGGCCGGTCTCCGACCGCAGGGCGTCGCCAGTGGCCTCGTACCGGTCATAGGCCAGCACCGTGTCATCGGAACGGTCGGGCTTCGCGGTGAAGTCCGACAGGTCGTACCAGGCGATGATCTGCTGGCCGTCGCCGTCCACGATGTTCTCGGCCTGGATCGCCTCGGCGAGGATCCGGCCACCTTCGGGCAGGTCCAGGTCGACGCCACCGGAGCGGGCCTCGCCGACCAGCGCCGGCAGCAGGTAGCCCTTCGTGATCCCGTCGCACACCAGCTCCAGGTTCGGCTGGACGTGGATCTTGACGCCTTCCTCGGCGGTGATCGCCTTGCCCCAGTGGTTCTCCTGCTCGTTCGTCAGCGCCCGCGCCGGCATGTCCATCGCCGTCGCCAACCGCTCGATCAGCTCCTGGCGCAGCTCCACGGAGTGCTCGTCGAACGGCGTCGAGAACTGCACCAGCTTGATCTTGTCGATCCACTCGCCTTTCATACGGAGCAGGAACGGCACCACCGCGGCGGCCGACCCCCGATCCGAGATCGGGCGCGTGATCGTCTCGACGAACTCCTTCTCGAACTGCTCCCACCCTCGGGGTAGCTCCATCTCCTGCGGCAACGGCAACAGGCCGGCGCCGGCCAGGCGGGACACGGCGGTCGCTTCGATGGCGGCGGTGAGGGTGGTCAACTCCCGTAGGATCGACATCGCACCGCGCACCGGCGAGTCCGGGCGCCAGTGGCGTTGCGGGTCGGGGCGGTGGACCTTCACAACCAGGCCGTCGTCGAGCGGCACCCAGTCGGTCGTCAGGTCGCCGTTCTGGACCTCGTAGACGGGGCGGCCGTCGGCGCCCAGCCGGGACGACAAGCGCACCTCGTCAGCGGACCGCACCTGCCACGTCGCGCCGCCACCGTCACGGGGGTCGTAGCCGCACATGAACCCGACACCCGGCGTCATCAGGTACGTGCCCCACGCTCGCAGCAGCGCCGACTGGCCGCCCACGCCACCGGCGAGCTGCGCCATGTAGACCGACGCGGGGTGGTCCTCGGGCAACACCTCGGGCTCGGCGCCAGGGGCACGACGGCGAGCAGCGATCAGCCGGGCGCGGCCCATCGAGTTACCCAGCCACGTCTCGGCGTGGCGCAGCTCGCCGGTCGTGTTCCGGAAGAACCAAGCGTCCGGGTGCCACGCCTCAGGGGTGGGTTCGTCCGCTCGGGTGGGGGCGAGGATCTTGGCTGCGGCGGTCGTGGCGGCGAATCGTTGACGGCGGGCTGGTCGACGTCGGACTCGCAACAGGTCAGCCACTACACGGGCTCCTCATCGGCGTCGTGGGGCTCCAAGATGTTGATGAGCCCGGCAACATGTGCGCACATCCCCCACACCAGCACCGGCGCCGGTAGCCCGTACCACGCCGTCGTCACCGCGGTGAGTGCCCCGGCGACCCACACGCCCATGCACCACGGGCACGACATCAGGTAGTCCTGCCAGTCGCCCCGGGCCGCGACCCATGATCGGGCTCGGGCGATCGGCGGGAACGCGTCGGCCACCAGCAGCCGCGTCACCCGGGCCGACGTGACGGCCAACAGCACGAGTAGCAGCACGACGCTCACGGCGGCGAGCGTACAACGCGGCCCGCCCACTCAGCGTGTACGCGCCACCGGCGCCCCACCCCATGGGGCAGAGCGCCGGCATACACGGACCCCGACGTAGCGGGACCCGCAGGTTACATCGTCGGCCGGCGGCCCGGGTCCAACCACCAGCCGCTGTTCCCCCGGATCGAGGCGGCCATCCGGCGGGCACGCCGCGCGACCGGCCGCTGCCACCATCGCCCCGCCTGGTCGGCGATGCGGTCGCATTGAGCTGCCAGACACCGCCACGACCCGCCGAACGTCTCGGGCGGCCACCCGTCGTGCGACGTCCCGCAGTCCGGGCACGGGCCGAACCAGCCGCCGTCGAGCAAGGCCATCAGAACGGCAGGATGGCGTCGCGCATCCAGTACGCCACCACCGGCGGCATCGACTGCAACAGCGGCTCCGGGTCGGTCGGGTACCGGCCCACGGCGCCGTACTCGGTCAGCGTGGGGACACCGGCCCGCTCCGGGTCGGTCACGTCGAGGAACGTGCGCCACGCCATGTACCGACCGGCGGCGGCGCTGAACCACACCGCGTACCAGCCGGGCTCCCCCCGCTCGTAGAACACGTGCCACGACGTCGACCCGTCCATGTGCCGGCGTTCGGTGACCTCGACCATGGGGGGCACGGCGTGGTTCGGGGATCGGCCGCCGTCGCAGTTCCGGAACCAGCCGTTGTCGACGTGGGGGTGGACCCACATGTCGCCGACCAGCGCGACGTCGAGCCCGCAGTCGGGCTGCGAGCACAGCATGCCGGTGGCCTCAGGGGTGATCGGGGGCATCGTCCGTCTCCTTGGGTGCGGGGTCGGGGTAGTAGCGGTCGGCGTCGGCGGCGTCACGGACCAGGTCATCGAGGTGCAGGTTCTGGAGCTGGACGGTGGTCGACACGACCATGGCCGCGGCCGACGCGTGCGGGGCCTCGCCGAACAACGGCGACCCGAGCCGGGCGCCGCGCCGTTCGACTTCGTCGGCGAACTCCCGGAGGCGGGCGGCGATGCCGGCGACGTCGCGTTCGTAGCGCTTGTGGTGGTACTCGTAGAGCGCCTCGCGGGGGGCGCCGGGACCAGGTCGGGGCATGGGGTTCCTCCTGCTTAGGGCCAGCCGAGCAGCTTCGCCAGGCGGGCCACGTTGTCGAACGGACGATCCACCCGCAGCTGCGCCACCGTCATCAGCCGGTCACCATGGCGGACGGTCAGGGCGAACTCGGAGCGGGAGTAGCCGGCGTCCGCGCATGCGCCGGTGCGCCAGGCGATGCCGGCTCGGCGGTCGTAGTCGGCCCACCGGCCGGCCTCGATGGGCCACACGGTCACCACCGGATCAGCACCCGCTCGTCGGCCGAGAACACCACCGCGTCGGCCACCTCGGCGACGCCGTCGGGCAGGTTGCCCAACGCCTCGTGGACCATCGACGACCGGTCGATCAGCGTGACCGACACCAGGTCGCCCAGTTGCTCGACGCGGACGGCGACCAGCGGCCGGTCCAAGTCGATGGGCACGTTGCGGCCGTCCGCTGGGGTGAGGCGGAACCCGTCGCCCTCGGCCAGCTCGGCGGCGACGCCCCAGAAGTAGTCGGCGTAGCGGTGATGGGCGGGGCGACCGGTGAGATCCATGACCGTACGTTACCGCGGTACGGACGGTGGGGCAAGCGCGGTAACGGACCATGCTGGGCAGTCGCAGCGCCGGCACCGGCGACGCCGCCCCGGCGAGTGCCACACCTTGGCGTGATGGCACCCACCACACGCACCCGGGCCACCGGGCACCGCCTCACCGCGGGCCAGCGCGTCGGTCGCATCCCAGTAGGCGTCGGTGCCCCGATCCATCAGATTGTCCACCTGGGTCAGGCTCCACCACCGGGCGCAGCGTCACCCGGCTGGTCATCCTGTCCAGCCGCGCCGCGCCGGTCGTGGTGCATCCTGACCAGAGCGTCCACGACGTCCTCCAGGCTGTCGCCCTTCGGGGGGAGGGCGAACCCGTACTCCCGGCACTGGCCGCCGAACTCCAGGCGCTTGAACTCCGGTGGCCCGGAGTCGCTGTAGATCGGGCGCGCCCACAGGAACGCCGGGCGCTCCAGCACGAACCCGCCACGCTGACCGGTCTGCGGGTCCTCCTCCAGGACCACGAACACGGCCTCGGGTGTCGGCAGGGCCTGCCGATCCGGGTCACCGACCAGCAGATCAGGAGCGGTGTCGACCACGCGGGCGTCCGGGCGACGGCCGGCCAGCAGGTCACGGGCGACCTGCACCATGTCGGTGCCGTCGTCCACGATGTCGACCACCAGGTGGATGCGTCGCACGTCAGGCACGGTGGGCCACCACGACGTCGGCGGGCCACGTGTCGCCCGGGTAGACAGGCCAGCCATCGGTATCGACTCGCCGCAGGTCGCTGGCGGTGAACACCACGTTCCGGCCGGTGTCGGTGTGCACCCACACCTCATCTTTGTGGGCCACGTAGTGGATCTCCGCCACGACCCCGGCGCGCGATACCTCGGGCAGCTGGCCATCTGGGTCGAGCACGCGGACCTGCTGGCCGAGCAGGATCGGCTGCCCGTCGGGGTAGCGCGGGTGTTCGATCACTTCGGCACCACGCCCAGGTCGCGCAGCAGGCGCAGGGCACGGCGGCCGTTCCGCCAGCTGCGGTAGGCGTCCCACGCCTCGCCCGCCATGGCCAGGCCGACAGCAGCGCCGATGATCGAGTAGGCGACCACCGGGGCGATCAGGCCACGGGGTTCCTGACCGGGCCGGAACAGCGGCGGCATCGGCGTCGGGACCGACCGGGGGCCGTCGTCGTCGGTCACTGTGCCCCACTGGGCGCTGACCAGCGTCCCGCCGGCGTCGGTCCGGTGCACGGTCCAACCCGCCGCGGCGGCAGCCGGAACGTGGTCGTTGCACACGGGCATGTCGTAGGTCACCGTCTGGTCGATCGGGCTGAGTGCCCGGTGGCCGCGCATCGGGAGCAGGCACTTGCGGCCGGTGTCGATGTGGTAGCGGCTGGGGGTGTGGCCGTCGGCGGGCCAGGCGCACAGGTGGACGTCATCGGGCATCGGGGGTCGTCTCCGTGGTCGGGTCGACGTGGATGGCGTCGCTCTCCGGGTACTCGCAGGCCAGGCACTGTCCATCGACGCGGGAGGCCACGTAGAGGTGCTGTTCCTCCGGTGCCCGGCCGGCGTGGACCCTGGAGAACGGGCCGGTCGTGCAACCCTCGACCTGGCAGCCGGCGCGCCCTGCGTCGTGCCGGTAGGCGTGAGGTGACAGGCCGGACAGGGGCGGGCAGTCCCGGTCGTCTTCGTGGCCGGGGCACCATCGGTCCCCGCAGCCGCGCAGGATGCGGGGCTGCGGGTCAGGCGCTGGGGCCTGGACGATGTAGCCAGGGTCCCAGCTGTCGTCGTCCAAGTCCCCACCGTCGACCACCAGCGGCAACGGCGTGACGTCCATCTCCAGGGGGTGGTGGACCGGGTGGTCGTGGGGCTTCCGGCACGCCGTTCGGTTGCACAGGTCGTCCGGGCCGGTCTCGTAGTCGTGCCACATCGTGTCCACCAGCGGGGCAGCGGGGACACCGGCGCGGAGGCGTAGCGCCTCGCGGGACACCTGGCCGGCGGTGGGCCAGGGCCAGCGTTTCGCTAGTTCGATGCGCAGGGCCATGTCCTCGTCGGCGGCGCGGGCGTAGGTGGCGATGGCGTCGACCATCAGCGGGAGGGAGCTGGCGAGCATGTCGATGGCGTGCTGGAAGGTGACGCTGGTGGCGTAGAGCTGGCGGTGTGGGCCGGGGGTGACGAGGGCGCCGCGTAGGCGTTCTACCTGGTAGGCGGGGTCGCCGGGTTGGGTGGTCATGTGGTCTCCGGGTGAGGGTTTCACGTACCGCGCTACATGTTAGCGCGGTAACGGGTGCAGGTGGGGCAGGGGGTGTCGGGGTTGGTGGGGACGGGGAGGTGTGGGGTGTCGTTGAGGATGCGGGTCATGGCGGTGAGGGCGGCTCCGACGATGCCGGCGGGGAGGATGGGGATGCGGAGGTGGCGGGGTGCCCAGCGGCGTGCGGTGTCGTA
>Ga0193742_1000081_pt1 | contig 64183 bp, 64 predicted proteins | sample L2c1metaG_FD_165511 | JGI IMG/M metagenome (GOLD analysis project Ga0193742, IMG submission 165511) | Soil microbial communities from a riparian zone of the East river system, Colorado, United States - L2c1 | ecosystem: Environmental > Terrestrial > Soil > Riparian zone | place: USA: East River... | reverse complement strand
CCGAGGCCGACGAGACCGAAGTGGATCCCCTCGCCGAGCTCGAAGAGGAGATCGCCGCCGAGGACGACGCCGACAACGGCCGCAAGCGCTAGCCGGTAACCGGCGCCGCTCGCCTCAGCTCGACGGCGGGGCGGGCGGCACCGTGGCGACCGTGGTGCTCGTGCCCCGGACGAGCGACGTGGTCGTCTGGTCCGGGGACGGGCGCTGCATGTCGCGGTCGTCGGCGCCGCAGGCGGCCAGAGTCGCCAGCGCGGCGACCACCGCGCACCCCGTGAACAGGTACCTCATCCGAACGTGGCCCGCTCGGCCAGGGCGAGCGGCAGCCCGCCGGTGCCGCAGAGCGTGTCGTGGAAGGAGCGCAGGTCGCCCCGTCCCTCGGTCAGCCAGCGGTCGCGCATCCGCTCGATCTCGACGCACCCGGTGAGGTACGACGCCGCCTGGGTGGGCCAGGCGCAGTAGCGCAGCACCTCGGCCCTGGCTACGGGCTCGGTGAGGCCCGCCTTGTCCTGCATGAACGTGATCGCCTCGTCGACGGTCATGTCGCCGCAGTGCAGCGCCGTGTCGACCACGATGCGGGCCGCCCGGAAGATCCGCATGTTGAGGTGCATCAGCTCGTCTCGCGGGTCCGCGAAGTAGCCCTGCTCCCGCATCAGCCGCTCGGCGTAGAGCCCCCAGCCCTCGGTGAAGTAGGCCGACCGGTGGACCTGCCGCAGCGGCGGCGCCGCCAGCATCGTGGTCAGGTGCCAGTGGTGCCCCGGGTAGGCCTCGTGGGCGGTGATCGTGGGGATCACGTGGTAGCCGTTGTCGGCGAGGCGCTTGGCGACCTCGTCGTCGGACGTGCCGTCGGGCGGGTAGGGCACGTTGAACTGGCCGATCCGCGACGGCTTGAACGCCGGCGGCTGGAAGTACGACGCCACCGCCAGCACCGGGCGCTGGAACGGCGGCGACGGTACGACGTCGCAGCGCTCGCCCTCCACGAAGCTGACCAGCTCGTGGTGCACCAGGAAGGTGCGGCAGCGCTCGGTCTCCGACTCGTAGGCCGCCCGCATCTCGTCGGGCGTGCCGGGCCGGTTCTCGCCGAGGGCGTCGACCAGCGCCGCCCACGACGCGGCGGACGGGTCGATCTCCCGGGCCAGCGCCGACATCTCGGTGTCGAGGTCGGCCCACAGCTCCTCGCCCCGCCGGTGCAGGCCCGGGGCGTCGAACGACAGCAGCTCGGCGTCGCGCAGGAGCGCCGAGTAGCGCTTCTCGCCGATGGCCCACTCGCCGGCGGCCCGGCCCGCCAGGTCGTCGAGGAAGGCGCCGAACGCGGCGAACGCGGCGGCCGCCACCTCGCCGGCCTCGGCCAGGCGGGCCCGCAGCGCCGGGTCCTCCACCTCGGCCGGCACCAGGTTGCGGGCGTAGGTCTCGCCGGCGGCGCACTGGCCCTGCGCCCGCCGCACGAGCACCTCGGCGGCCAGCTCGGCGTCGAGGTTGGCGCGCCCTGCCTCGAGCAGCTCGGGGATGGCCCGGAGTCGGGCCTCGGCGGCCGCCACCAGCTCGGGCTCGGGCAGCGGGCGGCGCAGGAACAGGCTGAACACGCCGAACAGCGCCGGGCCGAGGTAGCTGTCGGGGCTGCGCTGCCACTCGTGCCAGTCGCGCCGTACCTGCTCGCCCCGCAGCACCGACACGACCAGGTCGCGGTCGATGCGCTCGTCGTCGCTGAGCAGGCTGTCGTCGAGCTCGCCGAACCGCTCCAGCCAGCCGTCGGCCCGCCGGTCGCGGTCGTCGAACCCCGCCGCGCTCAGGTCGGGCGAGCGGTCGTCGCTCCCGTCGATGCCCTGGAAGGTGGCGAACGACGGCCGGTCGGCGAACAGCTCGTCGAGGTAGGCCCCGGCGAGCGTCGCGAACGGGGACGTGTCCGGCGGATCGGGCGGCTGCATGTCCGACGACATGCGGTCGAGTGTTGCAGACTGTCCCCCGACCCGTGGACGGAGGCACCCACATGGCCGAGTCCCGAAACGACCAACCCCCACACGTCGAGCAATGCGACGGCCTGCTCTACCGACCGCGCCCTTGCGCGCCCTCTACGGCCCGGACACGCCTGGTGTCCGGCAGGGTTTCGTCGCGCTCACGCTGAACTCGTCCACCAGCCTCGTCGCCGGCGCCTTCCTGGGCTCGATCACCAGCACGCTCGACGACCACCCGGGGCTGATGGTGCTGGTCCCGGCGGCGATCGGGCTGCGGGGCAACATCTTCGGGGCGTTCGGCAACCGCATGTCGACCGCGCTCCACGCCGGTACGTTCCGCTGGTCGCTGCGGCGCGAGGCGGTGCTCGGCCAGAGCGTGCTGGCCTGCGTGGTGCTGACGATGGCGATGTCGCTGGTGCTGGCGATCGAGGCGCGGGGCATCGCCGGGCTGGCGCCGGAGGGCACGATCGGGCTGCTGTCGATGTCGACCATCTCGATCCTCGGGGGGATGCTCGCCTCGGTGGTGGTGCTCGCCGCGGCGCTCGGGCTCACCGCGGGCGCGGTGCGGTTCAACTGGGACCTCGACAACGTGACCGCGCCCCTCGTGTCGACGCTGGGTGACGTGCTCACCCTCCCGGCGCTCTACCTGGCGACCTTCGTGGTCGGGGCGTCGCTGGCGTCGACCACGCTGGGCTGGCTGCTGGTGGTCGCCTCGGTGGTGGTGCTGGTGGCGGGGTGGCGGTCGCCCAGCCGGGCGCTGCGCCGGATCGTGCGCGAGTCGATGCCGGTGCTGGCGGTGGCCGGGTGCATCAGCGCCGGTGCCGGTCTGGCGCTGGCCCACTCGCAGGGTCGATTCGAGGCGCTGCCGGCGCTGCTGGTGCTGGTGCCGGCCCACCTGTCGAGCGCCGGGGCGCTGGGCGGGATCCTGTCGGGGCGGCTGTCGTCGAAGCTGTTCCTCGGCCTCGTGCGGGCCGACGGCTGGCCCAACCGGGGCGCCCGGCGCGACATCTCGGTGGTGCTGAGCCTGGCGCTGCCGGTGTTCCTGCTCAACGGGCTGGGGGCCCATCTCGTCGCCCGGCTGTTGGGGCAGGTGAGCCCCGGCCTGCTGCAGATGGTGGGCGTGTCGCTGCTGGGGGGTGTCCTGGCGATCGTGTTCGTGGTCGGGGTCGCCTACTACGGCACGATCGTCGCCTACCGCACCGGCACCGACCCCGACACCTACGGCATCCCGGTGGTCAGCTCCACGGTCGACCTGGTGGGGGCGTTGACACTGGTGGCGGCCATCGTCGTGTTCGGGTTGTCCTAGGGGCGTTCTGTCTTCGCTGAGCCGGCTATGCCGGGCTCAGCGAAGACAGAACGCTGGTGGTCACCGTGAGGGGCTGGAGCGACTGCTGGGCCCACGTGCGGACCAGGGCGGGGTCGCCCGGGGGCGCGGCGATGGTCGTGATCCGGCTGCGCAGGGTCCCGGTGCAGGCCGTGCCCGGGTCGGTGCAGGGGATCGTCGTGTTGAAGAACGAGCCGGCCTCGCCGACCGCCTGGCCGTCGCCGGTGCACTGGCCGGCGGGTGTCAGGTCGTCCTGGTAGTAGGTCTGGGGGTTGAGCCCCAGGTTCGACTGGAACGACGCGGCGACGCCGAGGTTCCCCTGGCTGCCGGTCATCGTCCACCACGACGGGGCGCCGGCCGGGACGGTGTCCGGGTTGCCGTCGATCGATACGCCGTCGGGCACCTGCGGGTTGCGGAACGTCATGCCCGCGGCCTGCTGGTTGAGGTCGAGCGTCGCCCCCACGCCGGGGATGCCGTGCACCCGCAGGTCGATCACCGTCTCCAGGGCGGTGTCGTAGAAGGCGTGGGTGGCCTGGGTGTTGGGGCCGCTGTTGGCGCCGACGTAGCCGCGCAGCGCCCGCACCGGGCCGACCTTGTTCACCACGAAGGCGCCCTCGCCGTTGTCGAACGTGTCCTCGTTGCGGACGCAGACGCCGGGGAAGCGGTACATCACCCGGTCGACCAGGTCGACGCCGGGGCGGTCGCCGAAGGTCAGCGACACCTGGTCGAGCAGCCAGCGGTCGGAGAAGTGCGCCGTGTAGGTGGCGCCGGTGATGGTGCTGTTCTCCGGGTTGGGGCCGGCGGTGCGCCGGTAGGTGGTCTTGTAGTCGCCGCTGTTCAGGCTGAACGTGTAGCCGACGTAGCTCCTACCGGCGCTCGGGTCGAGCGAGCCGTCGCTGCGGAACAGGTACACGTAGCCGACGGCGGCGGGCGCGCCGGGGTCGTGGATCGCCACCTCGACGCCGCTGCCGGCGACCGTGCCGGGCGGGGCGGGGAGACTGCCGGCGTCGCCGCCCGCGTCGTGGGCCATGAACACGATCTCGTCGTCGGCGTCGACCGTGGGGGTGGGGTCGGCGCCGGTGAACGTGGTCGGGTCGGCGTAGACGTTCACCGGGACGTCGGTGGAGCTGCCGAACTGGCCCGGGGGCAGGTCGTAGATCGCCGCGATCGTGGTGGTGCGGCGCTCGTCGACCTGGACCGGGAGCTGCGCCCAGCCCTGCGACGAGGCCCGGAACGCCACGACCCGGCCGGGTTCGGCGCCGACGAGGCCGGGTGCCTGGGCGCCGGTGAGCACGACGGGGTCGATCGGCCGTTCCAGCGTCGAGCGGACCGGGTCCGGCTCGCAGCCGACGATCGGTGCGGTGAGCGCCAGGAGCGCTGCCGCGTGCAGGTACCAACGCCGTCGAGCCATCGTCCGTCCCCCCAAGTCCGTCTGTGGCTCACGCTAGAGCACGCGTCCCTGCTCAGCCGGTCCGGTCGCCTACTGTTCCGGGGACCGATGGACGACAGACCGCGCAACCTCCGGGCGATGCTCTCGGAGGTCAAGGATCTCTCCGAGTTGATGGTCGACCTGGCCTACGCGGCCCTCTACTTCGGCGACCCGGACATGGCCGAGGAGGTGGGCGAGCTCGAGGAGCGGATGGACGAGCTGGTCCACGACATGCGCGCGGTGTGCGTCATGGCCGTGCGCGACCCCCGCGAGGCCGACGCGATGGCCTCGGTGCTGCAGGTGATCTCGTCGATCGAGCGGATCGGCAACGCCGCGGTCGACATCGCCCGCATCGTCACCCACCGCCTCGGCATCCCCCGCGAGCTGGTCGCCGACCTGTCCAACGCCGAGGAGGTGTCGCACCGGGTGCGGGTGCGCGACGGCTCCCACCTGGCCCGGCGGCTGCTGGAGGACCTGGAGCTGCCCGTCCAGACCGGGATGCGCATCGTCGCCATCCGGCGGGACCGCGACTGGATCACCGACGTCGAGGGCGAGGAGATCATGCTGCCCGGCGACGTGCTGTTCCTGCGGGGCCCGCCCGCCGGCATCACCCGCCTGCGCGAGCTGGCCGCGGCGCCCAACTGGACGCCCCCGGACGCACCCGACGACGCCCAGCTCAGCGACCTCGACCGGGCCATCGACGTCCTGGTCGAGATGAAGAACGTGTCCGAGACCGCGGTGGGGCTGGCCTACTCGGCGATCGTCCTGCGCGACATCGGTCTCGCCACGGAGGTGGGCCAGCTCGAGGACCGGCTCGACGAGATGAAGGACCGGCTGGAGCTGTGGGTGCTGCGGGCGTCGGCGTCGTCGGCCGACGTCGACCCGGCGCCGCTGCGGGGGCTGCTCCACCTCTCGCAGGCCGCCGAGGAGCTCGGCGATGCCGCCCAGCAGATGGTCTGGCTCATCGAGAAGGACGAGGACCTGCACCCGATCCTGCAGATCGGCTTCGGGGAGAGCGACGAGGTGGTGGTGCGGGTGCCGGTCGCCCCCGGCTCGCAGGCCGACGGCGCCTCCCTGGTGGAGCTGCAGCTCGACGTCGACCCCGGCTTCCACGTGCTGGCGGTGCGGCGGGGCGGTCGCTACCTGTACCGCCCCCGGGGCCACGCGGTCCTCCGGGCCTACGACGAGCTCATCGCGAGCGGGCCCGACGAGGGCCACCCCATCCTCGCCCGCCGTCTCGGCTGGCGCCTCGAGGAGGACGAGGACACGGGCGAGCACCACCTCACCCCGGTCTGAGGGCGGGTTTCCCGCCGAAATTGCGTGGCTGAGGGCCGCCTGGCGACCACCAGCCACGCAGTTTCGAGGTCAGGTCGGCTTGGGGGCCTCGATCGCGGCGCCGTTGCTGCTGCCGCCGGTGCTGCTGAGCAGCTCCGACACCGCGGTGAGCGAGCCGGCCAGGCCCGCCAGCTCGGTCGGCACGATGATCTTGGTGGCCTGGCCGTCGGCCATCGCCCGCAGCGTCTCCAGGTACTTCAGCGTGAGCAGCTCGGTGTCGGGGTTGCCTTCGTGGATGGCGTTGAACACCGAGGTGATGGCCTGCGCCTCGCCCTCGGCGACGGTGAGCTGACGGAAGCGCTCGGCCTCCGCCACCCGCTCCATGGCCTGGGCCTGGCCCTCGGCGTGGAGCACCTGCTGCTGCTTGTCGCCCTCGGCCGTCAGCACCGCGGCCTGCTTCTCGCCCTCGGCCCGGGTGATGGCGGCCTGGCGGGCACCGTCGGCCTCGGTGACCACGGCACGACGGGTCCGCTCCGCCTTCATCTGCTCGTGCATGGCGTGCATGACGTCCGGCGGCGGGTCGATGCGCTGGATCTCCACCCGGACCACCCGGACGCCCCACTTGTCGGTGGCGTCGTCGAGGATCTGGCGCAGCGCCAGGTTGAGCTTGTCGCGGGAGGTCAGCGCCTCGTCGAGCTGCATGTCGCCGATGACGTTCCGCAGGTTCGTCTGCGCCAGCTTGGTGACCGCCAGCAGGAAGTTCGCCACGTTGTAGATGAGCCGCTGCGGGTCGGTGGGCTCGTAGTAGACGACCGCGTCGACCGAGACCACCACGTTGTCGGAGGTGATGACCTCCTGCGGCGGCACGTCGACCACCTGCTCCCGCATGTCGACCGTGCGCACCGACTCGATGAACGGGATGATCAGGCGCAGGCCGGGGTCGACGGTGGTCTTGTACTTGCCGAGTCGCTCCACCACGCCCCGCTGGTACGGACGGATGATCCGGACCCCGGAGATGATGTAGATGGCCAGGGGTATGGCCAGGATGATCGCGACGATTGCCCAGGTCATCAGCTGTCAGCTCCTTGGGGAGGCGGGGGAGGGGGTTCGGTCGGCGGCGGCGGCGTGACCTCGCCGATCGGGAGCACGATCACCCGCGTCCCCTCGATCTCGGCGACGCGCACCACCGCGCCCGTGGGGATGGGGGAACCGTCGAACGACTCGGCGCGCCACTCCTCACGGTGGACGCGCACCATGCCGAGCTCGCCGTGACCGGGGATCTCGTCGAGGACGGTGGCGTTCTGGCCGATCAGCCGGCGTGAGCCGATGCCGTGGCCGTCGCCGCCGAGGTCGAGCTTGCGGGCCAGCGGTCGCATGGCCGCCAGGGTCGCGATCGACACGGCGATGAAGGCGATCCACTCGACGCTGACGCCGACGCCACCGAAGGCCAGGGCGGCCGCGACGATCGCTCCGACGGCGAAGGGGAAGAGGAAGAACGACCCCGGTGTGGCCATCTCGCCGACGGTGAAGAACACCGCCGCGATGAGCCAGATCCAGCGCCAATCCTCGGGCGAGTTCATCGCCTCGCCCCCTGTCGTGTTCGCATGTCGTCCGCTCTGTTCCACTGCTCGTCGCAGTTGTTCCCGCCAGGGAGAATGTACTTCGAGCGGGCCAGTTGCGCGGATCACCTCCGACCCTTCACCGCCGGGCCTCGGCGGTGCCGGTAGCGTGGCCTAGATGGTCGATCAGCGTCTCTGCCTGTTGACCGTGCACGCCCACCCCGACGACGAATCGTCCAAAGGCGCTGGCACGGTGGCCCGCTACCACGACGAAGGGGTGCGCACGGTGCTGGTCACCTGCACCGGGGGCGAGGCCGGCGACATCCTCAACAAGGCCATGGACCGTCCGGAGGTGCGGGCCGACCTGCCGGCGATCCGGCGGCGCGAGCTGCACAACGCGGCCGACATCATCGGCTACGACGAGGTCGTGTGGCTCGGCTACCGCGACTCGGGCATGCCGGGCACCCCGGAGAACGCGCATGCCGACGCCTTCGCCAACGCGCCCTTCGACGAGGCCGTCGGGCGGCTGGTCGAGGTGATCCGGCGGGAGCGGCCGCAGGTCATCGTCACCTACGCCGACGACCAGCAGGGCTACCCCCATCCCGACCACCTGCGGGTGCACGACATCTCGGGCCCGGCCTTCGACGCCGCCGGCGACCCCGGGGCCTACCCCGAGCTGGGGGAGCCGTGGCAGCCGTCGAAGATCTACTACTCGGTCTGGTCGCGGCAGCGCACCGAGGCCGCCCACCAGCGCTACCTGGAGCTGGGGCTCGAGTCGCCCTACAGCGACGAGTGGTTCCAGCGGCCGTGGCTCGACCACCGCGTCACCACCACGATCGACATCACCGGCTACTCGGGGGTGCGGGGCGCGGCGCTGCTGGCGCACGCGACGCAGATCGACCCGGAGTCGCCGTTCTGGTTCGGGCTGCCGCCCGAGGAGCTGGCCAAGCTCAACACCCGTGAGGACTACATCCGGGCGCGGTCGCTGGTCGACTCCCCGGTGCCGGAGGACGACCTGTTCGCCGGGGTGCGGGAGGTGGCCGAGTGGTCGCGTTCCTGAGCCAGGACTGGTTGGACGCGCTGCGCTCCTCGATGGAGGGGCTCCCGGCTTCTCCGGGGGCGTCGGCGCTGGTGCAGTTCGTGGTCAACGGCGCCCCGGAGGGCAACGTCGTGTACTCCACGCAGTACGACGACGGCCGGGTGGTCGACGCTGCGGTCGGCAAGCCGGCCGGCGACCCCGATCTCACCGTCACGCTCGCCTACGACGACGCCGTGCGGTTGGCGCGGGGCGACCTGGAGCTGAGCGCCGCCTACATGCAGGGCACGGTGAAGGTCGAGGGCGACATGGCCCGCCTCTTCGCCCTCCTCCCCGCCACCCACCGCCCTCCCTACAAAGCCGCGATCACCGACCTCGCTGCCAAGACCGACTTCTGACCCTCCCCGGGGTGCCGGGGTCGCCGGCTCCTGACGTTCCGGTGAGCCGGCCTTACTGGGGGTAGGGTCGCTGGCTGGTGGCGGGTTCTGGGGCGGGACTTCGGGTTGGGGTGGCGCGAGGGGCGGCCGTTGGCGTCGTCGTGCTGCCGCTCATCGTCGGGGCGCTGGCGGTGGTGGGCGACTCGTGGGTGCCGGTCGGGGACTGGGCGAGTGCCGTGCTGCGCACCGGGGAGGTGGGGAGTCGTGCCACGCCGCTCGTCGGCGCCTACAGCACCAAGGGCTTCGCGCACCCCGGTCCGCTGCCCTTCTGGGTGGCGGCACCGCTCTACCGGTTGACGGGCGGCGACCCGCGGGCCCTGCTCTGGACGGCGGCGACGATCAACGTCGCCTCGATCGTCGGTGTTGCGGCCGTGGCGTGGCGGCGGGGCGGCTGGCCGCTGCTCGTCGGGGCGATGGTGCTGGTCGGGCTGGTGGTGCACGGCATCGGGGTCTGGCGGCTGGTCGACATGTGGAACCCGTTCGCGCCGCTGCTGCCGTTCATGCTGACGGTCTTCCTCGTGCTCGACGCCGGCCTCGGCCGGTCGCGCGCACTGGTCGAGGCGGCGGTCCCGGCATCGTTCGCCGCCCAGAGCCATCTGGCGTTCGTGTCGCTGCTGCTGATCCTGCTGGTGTGGCTGGTGCTGTGGCGCCGGTTCGGCGTGCCGGGGCAGGAGGGTTCGGAGGGTTCGGGGGGTTCGGACGACGAGCCGTGGCGCCGCCGTGTCGCCCAGGCCTCGGCAATCGTCGCGGTCCTGTGGGTGGCGCCGGTGCTCGACGCCCTGTTCGACCTGCACAACCCGGTCCAGATCGTGGACACGCTCTCCGACGGCGAGAACATGGGGATCAGCTACGCGTTCGGTCTCCTCAGCCGCTACGTCCGGCCCGACGGTCCGTGGATCGGCGGCCCGGAGCCCGAGGTGCTGGCGTCGGTGCAGGGCACGGGGGTCGCCTGGCTGTTCGTGGTGGTGGCCCTGCTGGTGGCCTGCCTCGTGTGGGGCCGGCGACAGTCGTGGTCCGACGTGGTGGCCTGGTCGTCGCTGACGCTGACCCTGCTCGTCGGCGCCATCCCGGCGATCGGCCAGTTCGAGTTCCCGGCCAACGCCTGGCTGACCCAGTGGATCAAAGTGGTGGGTGGCCTGGCCTGGTTCACCATCGCCTGGACGGTGTGGCGGACGGTCGAGTCCGCCGTCGCGGGGTCCCGGCTCCGCCGTCTCGCCCCGGTCGCCGCAGGGCTGGCGTTGGTGGTGGCTTCGGCGTCGTCCTGGAGGATCGCCGCGGGGGTGGACCCACCCCAGGCCTACGGCGGCACCCACCTGGCCGCGCTGCAGCGGGATCTGGAGGGTGAGCTGAGCCACGACGTCACGTACCGCCTGGAGGAACGGGGCGACGTCGGCCGCCAGATGGTCGGCGTCATGGCGTGGCTGGCCGACGAGGGGTACCGGGTGCGGACGTCCGACGGCGCCGACAGCCTCAAGTGGGGCCGCGCCCACCGCTGGTTGCCGGGCGACGGGTTCGACGTCGCCCTCACCCTGGCCGTCCATCAGCCGGGGGTGGCCGACGACCCCGTCGCCGCGTGCCGGTCGTCATCCGGCGTCGAGCTGCTCGCCGAGGTCGACGACATGACCCGAGCCGACCGGGCCCGGCTCGACGCCCTCCGCTTCCGCCGCGTCACGTCGCCCACCTCCACGTCCCCGTCCGACATCCGCCGAGCCGCCCGCCTGGAGGCCAAGAACTTCCGCGTCGCGCTCTTCGCCACCCCCGCCGACGATCCCGGCGACAACGACAACGACAACGGCAACGGTCCGACGCCGGGCTGCTGACGCCTCCACCGGGGCGGTGGGGCGGGGTGTCAGGTGCCGGTGTGTTGGATGTCGCGGAGTTGGCGGTAGCCGATCAGGACGACGCCGGCGCGGTCGAGCATGGCGCGGAGGGCACGGTCGCGGGTGACCAGGTCGTGGTCGTCGACGCGGTGGGCCCAGTCGGGGGTGCAGGCCCGGAGCTCGGGGGTGTCGATCGCCGGGTGCACCAGGATCTCGGTGACGCCGGGGCGGAGGTCCATCACCGCCCGCTCGACGGTGCGGCGGCTGCCGACCCCGCCGGCGATGAGCAGCAGGTGATCGGGGAAGACGACGCCTTCGTCGGCGGCGAGCTGCCGGAACGGGAAGCCGATGTTGCGCTCGGTCGACGCCCCCGACAGGCGCACGGGGAGCCCGAAGTCCACGGCGAGGTCGAGGTAGACGTCGAAGAACTCGGGCCGGAGCTGCATGGTGCCCATGTGGCTGTCGAGGTGGCTGACGTCGAAGCCCCACAGGATCGCCCGCTCCACCTGGGCCCGCAGCTCGCGGCGGACCTCGTCGAGGTCGGCGTGGTCCCAGATGTCCTCGAGGGTGCGGGGGAAGCCGCCGTCGCCGTCGAGCAGCGAGGGGGCGTGGGTGATCGGGCCCCAGCGGAAGTGGTCGAGCTCGGCGTTGAGCGTCAGGTGCACGCCGACGTCCTCGCCGCGGTAGCGGGCCGCGGCATCACGGGCCCAGGGGGCGGGGACCATGAGCGAGGCGCTGGTGGCGAGCCCGTCGCGCAGCGACTCGTAGGTGCCGACGTTCGCGGCGTGCGTCGAGCCGAGGTCGTCGCAGTTGACGATGAGCAGCCGGTCGTCGGGTCGGTATCCCAGTCGTTCGGCGAGCGTCACCACGGACGGCAATCTACCGGCCCCACCGTCGGCCCCCGGCCGGTAGCGGAACGGGGACGAACCGCCTCGGGCTCTGGGTTCAGAGGGGGACGTCGGGGCTGCCGCAGGCCGACCAGAGGCCGGACCTGGCGTTGCGGGCCTGTGCCTCGGCGGCTTCGAACTGCGGTTCGAAGGTGGTGTTCGGTCGGTAGGCCTTCGCTTCCGCGAAACCGGCGGCCACCAGGTCCTGGTTGACGAAGAGGCCGTCGCCGGCCCGGTAGAGGTAGCCGAGAAGCCGGTCGTAGCGGTCGCGGGGCTCGACGTCTCGCTCGACCCGCACCTCGGTGCCGGGCGGAACCAGGGCCGCCAGCCGGGCCGAGGCCTCCTTGCCATAGCACTCGTTGGGCCGGTCGGTGGCCACGCTCTCCGGGGTGTCTATCCCGATCAGCCGCAGGTGCTCGTCGCTGCCACCCAGCCGCACCACCAGGGTGTCGCCGTCGATCACCTCGACGACCGACCCGCTGCCGGCTGCCTTCGACCCGTCACCGCCGGCTTCGCGCCCGCCGGTCCCGAAGCGGTAGACGCACACCACGGCAAGGACGACGACGAGCGCCGCGCCGGCGTACGTCGTCGTCGCCCTTGCCATCGGTCACGCTCGCTCGAAGATGGTCCCGGTGCCCAGCCCACCGCCGCAGCACATCGTGACCAGGGCGGTCGACCTGTCGGTGCGCTCCAGCTCGTGGAGCGCCTTGGTCATCAGCACCGCTCCCGTGCCGCCGAGCGGATGCCCCATGGCGATCGCCCCGCCGTTGGGGTTCGTGGTCTCCGGGTCGGCGTCGAGCTCGCGCTGCCAGGCGAGCACGACGGAGGCGAAGGCCTCGTTGATCTCCACCAGGTCGATGTCGGCGAGCGACATGCCCGTGCGGGCGAGCATGTGGCGGGTGGCGTCGATCGGGCCGGTGAGCATGAGCACCGGGTCGACCCCGACGAGGCAGGTGTCGAGCACCCGGGCCTTCGGCGTCAACCCCAGCGCCTTCGCCTTGTCGGCGGTGGTCAGCAGCACTGCGGCGGCACCGTCGCTGATCTGCGAGGACGTGCCGGCCGTGTGCACGCCGTCGGGCCGCGCCACCGGCTTGAGCCCGGCCAGCGCCTCCAGGGTGGTGTCCCGCAGGCCCTCGTCGCGGGCGATCGTGCGGGTGGCTCCGGTCGGCGTGCCCTCACCGTCGAGCTCGGGCGCCTCCACCGGCACCACCTGGGTGTCGAACCGCCGCTCGTCCCAGGCCCGGGCCGCCCGCTGCTGCGACTGGAGGCCGAACTCGTCGGTGTCGGAGCGGCTGATGCCCCACTTCGTGGCGATGCGCTCGGCGCCCTCGAACTGCGACGTGAACTCGTACTGCTCGAAGTACGTCTTCGGGATCGGCACCCCGAGACCGAGCTTCTTCGACGAGTTCGAGCCGATCGGCACCCGGGACATCACCTCGACCCCGCAGGCCACGGCCACGTCGACCACCCCGGCGGCGACCAGCGCCGTGGCCAGGTTGGTGGCCTGCTGCGACGAGCCGCACTGCGTGTCGACCGTGGTGGCGGCGACCGACTGGGGCAGCCCGGCCGCCAGCCAGGCCGTGCGGCCGATGTTGAAGGACTGCTCGCCCACCTGGCTCACGCAGCCGGTCACCACCTGACCGACCTCGGACGGGTCGATGCCCGATCGTTGGACCAGCTCGGTGAGCGCCGCGCCCAGCAGGTCGCCAGGATGCACCCCCGACAACCCGCCGCCGCGGCGCCCGACGGGCGTGCGTACGGCTTCGATGATGACGACGTCTGCCATCACCGCACAGTAGGTGGCACGTCTCGTGAACACCGCAGCGAGAGTGCTGGCAACTACCGGCGGCCCGACCGCCCGTTGCTGCCGCCACCGATGGCCTGCAGCACCAGCAGCAGCGCACAGGCGCCGACGAAGGCGACGGCGATCGACTGCCACTGGAAGTCGTCGAACGCCTCGGTGTCGTCGCCGGTGGCAAGCCGCCAGAGCGCTCCACCGATCAGCGCTCCGATGACGCCGACCACGATCGTGCCGAGACAGCCCTTCTTCTCGACGCCTGTCACCATGCGCGCCAGGCCACCAGCCAGGAGCCCGACGACCAACCAGCCGAGGATGTTCACGGCCGGCAACCGTATCGGCCGCGGTCCGCAGAATGGGGGAAGCGGTGGCGCCCCGACGGCGCAGGGAGCGGAACGGGCTCATGCCGCCGACCGCCGGAGCTCCGCCAGGAGGTGCGAGTGGGACGTGGGACGGGGTTTCGGCTGAGGGGGCCGCTCGGGGGCCGTGCGGCCGGCGATGAGGGCAGCGCGTGCCTGGGCAAGGCCCTTGCGGCCGACGGCCTTGGTCTGCTCGTTGAGGCGCCGACCGGACTTGTGGTCGTGGGGGAGGAGGTGGAGTTGGCGGTTCATGTGTCCATCCAACTCAGGGGGTGTGACAGTGAAGGGCCTGGCGGCCGGAGAAAGTCGGGAAATTCTCAAGAAACCCTGTGACCAGGGCGTTCGAGCCTCGCTACCGCGGAGCGCCGGGTGCCACCAGCGGCCACGGGCAGGTGCGCTCCAGGAGCAGCGCCAGGTCCAGGAGCAGCGCGTCCTCGTGGTGGCGGCCCATCACCTGCAGGCCCACCGGCAGGTCGTCCACCGGCGTGATCGGGATCGAGATCGACGGGTTGCCGACGACGTTGGCCGGGATCGTGAGGGCGCCGTTGTTCGCCGGCCCCACGTTCTCGGTGCCCACCCGGGTGTTCATCGTGACGTGCGCCGGGAAGGCGACATCGGGGTTCGTGGCGCAGAACACGAAGTCGACCTGGTCCAAAAGGTCGGCCATCCGCTCGTTCGCCTCGGTGCGCTGGGCCTCTACCCGCCCCGCCATCTCCAGGTCGTAGACCTGCCCGGCCAGCTCCACCCCGAACGCCATCTGCTCGGTGAGGTCGTCCTTGCAGGCGGGCCAGAGGTCGCCCAGCGTCCGGCGCAGCTGCGCCAGGTTGGCCATCGCCCACTCCAGGCCCAGGCCGGGCAGCTCCACCGGCACGTCCACCAGCACCAGGCCGGCATCCCGGGCCAAACCCTCGGCGGCCTCGACCACGGCGGCCTGCACCTCGTCCCGCACGATCGCGGAGCCGAGCGTCGGGGCGATCACCGCCCGCTTGCCCCGGAGGTCGTGGCTGCCCAGGTCACGCTCCCAGCCGTCGACCCGGGGCAGGCTGTAGGGGTCACGGGAGTCGAACCCCGAGCACACGTCGTACCAGCGGGCCACGTCACGCACCGAGCGGGCCAGGCAGCCCACCACCACGGTCATCGGCGCGATGTCGGTGTGCGGCCCCCGCGGGATGCGGCCGGCCGTGCCCTTCATCCCCACCAGCCCGCAGAACCCCGCCGGGATGCGGATGGAACCGCCGCCGTCGCCGCCACTGGCGATCGGCACCAGGCCACCGGCGACCGCGGCCGCCGACCCCGCCGACGACCCGCCCGTCGTCCGGCCCTGCTGCCAGGGGTTGTGGGTGATGCCGTGGGCCTTGGTGATGCTGATGTTGAGGCCGCCGAACTCGCTCGCCGTGGTCAACCCCACCTTGGCGACCCCCGCGCCCTCCAGCCGCTGCACCATCGTGCTGGTCTCGGTCGCCACCCGGTCGGCGAAGGCCAGGCTCGCCTCGGTCGACGGCCAGCCGGTCACCTTGTCGAGCTCCTTCACCCCGATCGGCACGCCCCCGAACGCCAGCGACACGTCGGCGGCGGCCGCCTCCGCCCGAACGCCCTCGTCGTCGGTGAAGCAGAAGGCGTTGAGATCGCTGGCCCCGATCGCCCCCAGAACGGCCTCGACCTCCTCCGACGGCGAGCGCTCTCCCGAGCGGAAGGCGTCGACCAACGAGCAGGCATCCCCCAACCAAGGCTTGTCCGTCATGGCCGTAGTCTGGCCCGAAATGGACCCCCGCGACTGGCTCGGACTGCAGGCCACCCACAACCCCATGCGCTTCGTGCTGCCGGTCGTGCCCGGCATCTCGACCGGCCAGGGGTTCCTCTTCGGCGGGTGCGCGCTCGGCGCCGCCATCGCCGCCATGGAGGATGCCACCGGGCGGCCCGTCATCTGGGCGACCGCGCAATACCTCTCCTACGCCCACGTCCCCGCCATGCTCGACGTCGACGTGACCATCGCCGTGGGGGGCAAGACCATCACCCAGGCCCGGGCGGTCGGCCACGTGGGCGAGACCGAGATCGTCACGGTCAACGCCGCGCTCGGCGCCCGCCACCTCGACGCCGAGGGCATCTGGGTGGACCCGCCCGACGTGCCGCGACCCGACCAGTGCCGTCACCGCTCGTTGCCCGACGACGACGTCGAGTCGATCAGGAAGCGCCTCGACGTGCGCCTGGCCCGCGCCCACGACTGGGACGACATCGAGGGCCAGCCGATGCCCGACGGCCGCTCCACGCTGTGGGCCCGCACCCCTGATGGCCTGGATCTCTCCTCGGGCGCCGGCCTGGCCGTCCTCGGCGACTACGTGCCGTTCGGCATCCGCCAGGCGCTGGGCCGCCCCGGCGGTGGCAACAGCCTCGACAACACCCTGCGGGTCTACCGGCTGGTGCCCACCGAGTGGGTGCTGCTCGACATCCGCATCCACGGCGTAGCCAACGGCATCGGCCACGGCGTCGTCCACCTCTGGTCCGAGGACGACACCCTCCTCGCCACCGCCAGCCAGTCCGCCATCGTCCGTGTCCACGAGTAGCAGTTGTTCATTAAACGTGCAATACTCATCGTTTGATGAAGAGGACTTGGTCGTCGCTCGCGCCGATCCTCCGGTCGGACGTGCAGGGGAGGATCTTCGCCGCGGTCATGATGGATCCCGACGCCGAGCACTCGCTGGCCGACCTGGCACGTCAGGCCGACACGTCCCACACGACCGCGCTGCGGGAGGTGGAGCGGGCCGAGACGACGGGCATCGTCACCACTCGACGGCTGGGGCAGAACCGGCTGGTCCGGGCCAACCCGACCCATCCCCTGTACGCGCCGCTGGCCCAGATCGTGCTGGCCTCGTTCGGTCCGCCGGTGGTCGTCGCCGACGTCCTGGCCGACGTCGAGGGCATCGAGGAGGCCTACATCTTCGGGTCGTGGGCGGCTCGCTACCTGGGGACACCCGGTCGCTGGCCGAACGACATCGACGTGCTCGTCGTCGGGCGGCCGGACCGTGACCAGCTCTACGACGCCGCCGAGCGGGCCGAGGCGCTCCTCGGGTTGCCCGTGCAGATGACCGTCCGCAGCCCGGCGCAGTGGGACGCGAAGGGCAAGGGCGAGGACTCCTTCGTGGCCGAGCTGCGGTCACGCCCCCTCCTCCAGATCGTCGGTCCAGATGAGGGCGAGGACGCCTGATGCCGGCCTGGCAGCGGGGCCGCCTCGCCGTCGAACGGATGCTCGAGAGCGGCGAGCTCGAGACGGTGGAGCCGTCCCTGCCGACCGCCGAGCGACTGTTGGCGGCCGCGACCGCGCACATCGCCCTGGCGGGCAAGGGTGTCGACGAGGACCCGGACGGCGCCTTCCAGCTCGGCTACGACGCGGCCCGCAAGTCGTGCGCGGCGCTCCTGGCCGTACAGGGCCTCCGGGCGACGACGCACGGCGGGCACGTCGCGGTCCAGGAGGCGGTACGGGACCAGTTCGCCGGCCCCAACGGCATGCCGGTGTTCGGTCGGTTGTCGCGCCTGCGCCGCCAGCGCAACGCCACCGAGTACCCGGACCCGGACAGTCCCACCGTCACCGCCGAGGACGCGGTGGCCTGCCTCGCCGTCGCCGGGGAGATGCTCGACGCCGCACGACGGTTGGTCGAGTCGGGGCAGCTCGGGCGCTGGGCCTGATGGGTGGATCGGGTGGGCGGGGGGATGGTGTGCCAGCATCCGGGCATGGAGCGCTTCGGCATGACCATCCCGTTCGACGGCGTGCCCCTCGGGGAGCAGCGTGACTGGATCGTGGAGCTGGCCGACCTCGGCTACACGGATGTGTGGTCGTCGGAGGCCAACGGCGCCGACGCCTTCACGCCCCTGACGCTGGCCTCGGTGTGGGCACCCAGCCTGCGCCTCGGCACCGCCATCGTGCCCGCCTACACCCGCGGCCCGGGTTGCCTGGCGCAGAGCGTCGGGTCGCTGGCGCAGGCCGCGCCGGGCCGCTTCGCCCTCGGCGTCGGCACCTCGTCCAACGTGATCGTCGAGGGCTGGAACGGCATCCCCTTCGAGCAGCCCTACCAGCGCACCCGTGACGTCGTCCGCTTCCTGCGGGCCGCGCTCGCCGGCGGCAAGGTGACGGAGGAGTACGAGACCTTCAAGGTGCGCGGCTTCCGCCTCGGCGTGGTCCCGCCGGAGCCCGTCCCGATCCTGGTGGCGGCGCTGCGCGAGGGCATGCTGCGGCTGGCCGGGCGGGAGGGCGACGGGGCCATCGTCAACTGGCTCTCGGCCGACGACGTGGCCACCGTGGCGCCGATCGTCCACGCCGCCGCACCCGAGGGCGCCGCACCACGGGAGGTCGTGGCCAGGATCTTCGTCGCCCCGACCGACGACGCCGACACCGTCCGCTCGATGGGCCGCTTCGCCATCGCCGCCTACCTCAACGTCCCCGTGTACGCGGCGTTCCACCAGTGGCTGGGCCGGGAGGACGTCCTCGGCGACATGTGGCGGCTGTGGAAGGAGGGCGACCGCAAGGCCGCGCTCGAGGCGATCCCCGACCAGGTGGTCGACGACCTCATCGTGTGGGGCAAGCCCGAGGCCTGCCGGGAGCACATCCAGCGCTACGTCGACAACGGGATCACCACCCCGGCCCTGGCGCTGCTGCCCTTCGGCTACGACCAGCGCCAGGCCATCCGCGACCTCGCCCCCCGCTGAAATTGCGTCGATCAGCCCGCTCTATGCGGGTTTTCGAACGCAATTTGCCGAGGTTGCCGGAGTGGCCGGGTGGCTACCGGGAGAGCCAGGACCGCCAGGAGGCGTGGGCGGTGATGTCCTCGGCCGTGGTGAGGGCGGCGGGCTCGCACAGGAACCCCTTCACGACGCTCCCGTCCTCCAGCTCGACGCTGCCGATCGACAGCGGCGGCGGCACCTCGGCCACGAACGACCCGAACGCCTCGACGTCGAGCGACCACACCTCGGCCTCGACCGCCGCCCCGACCACGCCCGAGGCCACCCGCACCATGCCGGGCTTGGGTGGCACGGTGTCGAGGGCGAACAGCCGGTAGGCGGGGCCGGTGCGGGTGGTCCGCTCCAGGTAGGCGGCCCGGTCGGTGAGCTGGTGGTTGAGCGGGAGGCCCGTGAGGTGGGCGCCGACGACCGCCAGTGACACCCGGGGCCGGGCGATCCGGGCGGCGATGGCGGCGACCGCGGCGTCCGCTCCCGAGGGACCGACGACGGTCACGCTCCCGGGGAGCCCGTCGGGTCGGGTGCCGGCGGGGACCGACACCGCGCACAGGTCGAGCAGGTTGACGCCGTTGGTCCAGCGCCCGAGGGCGGTGTTGGCGCCGACCGGGTCGGCCTCGACGGCGGCCAGCGTGGGGATGTCGGGGACCGTGGGGAGGACGAGGGCGTCGACGTCGTCCCACACCGGGGCGAAGGCCCGGGCCCGGTCGGCCACCCGGTGCTGGGCGGCGAACACCTCGGCCGCGGTTGCGGCCAGGCCGCGCTCGACCACCTGACGGACGACAGGGTGGATCGCGTCGGGGTCCTCGGCCAGCAACGGACCGATCGTGGTCAGCCGCTCGGCGACCAGGGCGGGGCCGTACAGCAGCTCGCCGGCCTCCAGGAACGGCGTCAGGTCGACCTCGACGGCCTCCGACCCGAGCGCGGTCACGGCCTGGGCGAAGGCCGCGGCCTGGACCGGGGCGAGGCCCCAGGAGTCGGCCGGGGGGACGCCGAGCCGAGGGGTCGACGAACCGGGCGAGGTCGTCGTGACCGCGGAGAGGACAGAGAGGACCGACGCCGCGTCGGCGACCGTGCGGGTGAAGATCGAGACGCAGTCGATCGAGCGGCAGGCAGGGACGACCCCGTCGATGCTGACCAGGCCCCGGGAGGGCTTGAGCCCGACGATGCCGTTGCACGCGGCCGGCACCCGGCCCGACCCCGCGGTGTCGGTACCCAGGGCGAAGCGCACCACGCCCTCCGCGACGGCCACCGCCGACCCCGAGCTCGACCCGCCCGAGATCGACGCGGGGTCGAGCACGCTGTGGCACACCCCGTACGGCGACCGGGTGCCCACCAGGCCGGTGGCGAACTGGTCGAGGTTGGTCTTGCCGATCAGCACCGCCCCCGCGTCGAGCAACCGTTGGACGGCGGGCGCCGTCGTCGAGGCGACGTAGGCGAACGCCGGGCAGGCCGCGGTGGTGGTCATGCCGGCGACGTCGATGTTGTCCTTGACCGCGAACGTCGTGCCCCACAGGGGACGACCCCGCGGCCCCTCGTCCTCCAGCGCCCGGGCCCGGGCCCGCGCGTCCTCGACCGGCACCACGCAGATCCACGCCGCCTCCTGCCCGGCCGCCATCCGCGAGTACGCCTCGGCGACCGCCTCCGTCGGCGTCGGCGAGGGGCTCACGCTCATCGGGGCATCACCACCGCCAGGATCCGGCCCGGGGCCACCAGCTCGCCGGGCTCGCACGCCAGCCGGACCACCGTCGCCGCCTCGGGCGCCCGCAGCACGGTCTCGGTCTTCATCGCCTCCAGCACCACCATCGTGTCGCCGGCCTCCAGGCGGTCGCCCTCCTTCACGGCCACCGACCACACCCGCGCCGCCAACGGCGCCGTGACCGCCCACGCCCCGTCGGGCACCTCCAACTCGGGCCCCGCGGCCGGCGCCTCCAGCATGCTCCGCTCGATCGCGTCGGCCGCCGCCAGCTCGCCCCGCGCCTCCCAGGCCTCCCGCTCGGCGCCGAACGCGGCCCGCTGGTGGGCCCCGAAGGCGGCGATGCCCTCGGCCTCTGCGGCCAGGAAGCCGTGGTGCTCGGCGATCGACAAGGTGCCGTCGGTGATCTCCGGCGACCAGCGCCCGGCGTCGCGCTCGGCCCGTAGCTCCAGCAGCTCGTCGGCCTCCACCGGGTAGAAGCGCAGCCGGTCGAAGAACCGCAGCAGCCAGGGCGTCTCCCCCTCGGCCGGCCAGCGACGCCACATCTGGGTGGTGCGGCCGATGAACTGGTAGCCGCCCGGCCCCTCCATCCCGTAGACGCACAGGTACGCGCCGCCGATGCCGACGGCGTTCTCCGGCGTCCAGGTGCGGGCCGGGTTGTACTTGGTGGTGACCAGGCGGTGCCGCGGGTCGAGCGGCGTGGCGACCGGGGCGCCCAGGTAGACGTCGCCCAGGCCGTAGACCACGTAGTCGGCGGCGAACGCGATGGCCCGCACGTCGTCGATCGAGTCGAGCCCGTTGACCCGCCGGATGAACTCCAGGTTGCTGGGGCACCAGGGCGCGTCGGGTCGCACCGAGCGCATGTAGATGTCGATGGCCTTGCGCACGGCGGGGTCGTCCCACGACAGCGGCAGGTGGACCACCCGGCTGGGCAGCACCACGTCGTCGACGCCGGGCAGCTCGCTATCGGCCCGCCTGACCAGGTCGATGGCCTGCTCGACGGTGAGGTCGTGCCCGTCCACCTGCACCTGCAGCGAGCGGATCCCCGGCGTCAGGTCGACCACACCGGCGACCTGCTCGGCGGCGAACCAGGCGGCCAGCTGGTGGACGCGCACCCGCAAGTCGAGGTCGAGCACGGGCAGCCCGACCTCGACCAGCAGGTGGCGGTCGCCGCTGCGTCGGAAGGTGAGCGGGGGCCGGGCGGTCGGCTCCGTCCGACCGAGGACGGTCACTGCCGGGCCGGTCCGTCGAGCGAGGGCAGGGAGGGGTTCGATCCCCGCGGCGCCGCCCGCCGGCGCCGCGAGGATCGCGTCCTGAGCCCTCCGTCCCGCCTCGGCCGCTGCGACCGTCACGGGCACGAGGCGCACCTTGTCGCCCGCCCGGAGCTGGCCGATCTTCCACAGGTCGGCGTCGACGACCGTGGCGGGACACACGAAGCCGCCGAGGCTGGGGCCGTCGGGGCCGAGGATGACCGGCATGTCGCCGGTGAAGTCGACGGTGCCGACGGCGTAGGCGTTGTCGTGGATGTTCGACGGGTGCAGCCCGGCCTCGCCGCCGTCGGGTCGGGCCCACGACAGCCGCGGCCCCACCAGCCGCACGCCGGTCCGCGCCGAGTTGTAGTGGACCTCCCAGTCGGTGCCGTACAGCAGCTCGACGTCGTCGTCGGTGAGGTACTCGGGTGCGGCGTGGGGACCGTCGAGCACCGACAGCGACCAGCGGTCGGTCAGCTCGGGGGCCACCTCCGCCGGGAGTCCCGCGGCAACGACAGGGGCGACGGGCTCCGGGTCGATCCGCAGCAGGTCGCCCGGCTGCAGCTCCCGTCCGGCCAGGCCGCCGAAGCCCCCCAGGTCGAACGTGGTGCGGCTGCCCAGCACCTCCGGGACGGCCAGCCCGCCCCGCACGGTCAGGTACGCCCGCGCCCCGGCACCGACGATGCGACCCAACCGCAGCGTCGCCCCGGCCGGCACCTCGATCGGCCGAAACTGCGACAGAACCGGCCCGTTTCGGGCGTCTCCTGTCGCAACTTCGAGCTGGGCCGACATGTCGGCACCCATGAGGCAGACGACGGCCGGGCGGTGGAACAGCAGGGTCGGGCCGGCGACGGAGCACTCCAGGCCGGCGGCATCCGGCCGGTTGCCGAGCAGCTGGTTGCCCAGGCGGAACGACCAGTCGTCCATCGGCCCGCTGGGCGGCACCCCGACCGACCAGTAGCCCCGCCGTCCGGGGTACGACACGACCAGCGACCGCCCGCCCGACTCGCTCCCGGTCGCCCCCACCTCGACCGCGTAGGGACGAAAGGGCAGGTCGGCCAGCAGCGCCGTGGTGGCACGCCCCGCCACGAACCGCGGATCGGCGAGGATCGCCTGCAGGTGCTCGACGTTGGTCTCGATGCCGTCGAGCTGCAGCTCCGCCAGCGCCCCGTCGAGCCGGGCCAGCGCCGCCGAGCGATCCGGGCCGTGCGCGAGCACCTTCAGCAGCAGCGGGTCGTACCAGGGAGTGACCTCGGTGCCCGCCTCCACCCACCCGTCGCAGCGCACGCCGTCACCCGACGGGAGCCGCACGTGGGTCAGTCGACCCGGGCTGGGCTGGAACTCCCGGGCCGGGTTCTCGGCGTACACCCGGGCCTCGACGGCGTGCCCGGTCCCGACCGGCACCGGCGACGAGAACATCCCCCGGTCGCCGGCGGCTAGCCGCACCATCCACGCCACCAGGTCGACGTCGTGGGTCAGCTCGGTCACGCCGTGCTCCACCTGCAGCCGGGTGTTCACCTCCAGGAAGTGGTGCTCCCCGGAGTCGGCGTCGACCACGAACTCCACGGTCCCGGCCGACCGGTAGCCGACCGCGGCGGCCAGCGCCCGGGCATCGGCCACCAGCGCCGCCCGCGTCGCCGGCGCCAGCCCGACGGCGGGCGTCTCTTCCACCACCTTCTGGTTGCGCCGCTGCACCGAGCAGTCCCGCTCGCCCAACGTCAGCACCGCGCCCTGCCCGTCGCCGAACACCTGCACCTCGACGTGGCGGGCCCGGGGCAGGAACCGCTCCAGGTACACGTCGGCCGACCCGAAGTTGGCGGACGCGAGGTGCGTCACCTGGTCGAACGCGGCCTCCAGATCGTCCGCCGAACGGCACACCCGCAGCCCGATGCCGCCCCCACCGGCGCTCGACTTCAGCATCACCGGGTAGCCGATCGACTCCGCCGCCTCCACCGCCGCCGGGACCGACGCCAGCAGCTCCGTCCCCGGCAGCAGCGGCACGCCCACCGACCGGGCGACCTCCCGGGCCAGGTGCTTCTCCCCGAACTGCCGCAGCTGGTCCGGCGTCGGTCCGACGAACGCGACCCCCGCGGCCTCGGCCAGCTCGGCGAAGTCGGCCCGCTCCGACAGGAACCCGTAGCCCGGGTGGATGGCACCGGCGCCCGTCGCCACCGCCGCGTCGACGATGCGCGCCGCCTGCAGGTACGAGTCGTCGGCCGCCGCCGGCCCGAGCCGCACCGCCTGGTCGGCCATGCGCACGTGGGCCGCGCCCCGGTCGGCGTCGGAGTGGACGGCCACCGCCTCGCAGCCCAGGTCGTGCAGCGTGCGGATGATGCGACAGGCGATCTCCCCCCGGTTCGCCACCAACACCCGCTCGAACGGCGGCAATGGGCGGCGCCCGCTCAACGAGACACCACGACCCGGATCGGGGTGGGGTTGAAGTCGTTGCAGGGGTTGTTGATCTGCGGGCAGTTGGAGACGGCGACGAGCACGGGTCGCTCGGCCCGCAGCTCCACGTACTTCCCGGGTGCGGAGAGCCCGTCGACGATGCCGAGCGAACCGTCGGCCTCCACCGGCACGTTCATGAACCAGTTGACGTTGCTGACCATGTCGCGCTTGCCCCGCCCGTAGGGCGCCAGGGCGGTGAGGAAGTTGTCGACGCAGGCGTGCTGGTGCTTGGTGTGGTGCCCGTAGCGCACGGTGTTCGACTCGCAGGAGCAGGCGCCGCCGATGGTGTCGTGGCGCCCCACGACGTCGTCGACGACCGTGAGCAGCGGTTCTCCCTCGCCGTCGCGCAGCACGGAGCCGGTGGTGAGGAAGATGTTGCGCTGGGCGGCGACGGTGACCGAGGCGTCGTACCGCAGGTCGGGATCGACGGCGTCGTAGACGATGAAGTCGACGGCCTGGTTGCCTTCGAGGTCGACGATGCGCAGGGTGTCGCCGGTCTCCAGGCGACGCGACCACGGCGCCCGGGCGGGCACGACCTCGTCGAGGATCACCGAGCCGGTCACGGTGCCACCGCCCCGCTGGCGGCGCCGGACGACGAGAGCGTGAGCAGCACGTCGTCGGTGTTCTCGAACGCCCGCTGCGCCTCGGGTGACGCGGTGCGGGCGGGGTGGTCGGGGCCGGCCGCCGCCCCCGACCACCCCGTGAGCCGCACCTCGCCGCCCGTGTACGCCGGCCGCTCGTCGAGCGGGTGGGGCGTGACGGCGACGGTGACCAGCACGTCGAGCTCGGCCCGCAGGGTGAGGTATGCACCCGGCGGCCCCGAGGGGGTCAACGCCAGCCCGCCGTCGGCGTCGACCCGCACGGAGCGGAACAGGTTGGCGCTGGGGGGCAGGTCGCGCCGGGTGAGCCCGTGCTTGGCCAGCCCCAGCAGCAGCCGGTCGCGCCCGCTGGGCGTGGGGGAGTGGTTGCCGCTCCCGCCGTACCGCTCCGCGACGGCCCGCCGGGTCGACGCGCCGCACAGCAGGTCGAGCGCCCCCGTGCTGTCCGGCAGGATCGAGCACAGGACCCGCCCCATGTCGGACAGCAGCAGCGCCCCCGCCCCCAGGTAGGCGTTCCATTGGAGCTTGACGGTGTCGGCCACGTTGAGGCGCTCGATCGGCCGGGCCGCGTGGTGGAGCACCAGGTTGACGTTGGTGTCGCCGTCGACATCCGTGAGCTGCAGGTGCGTGCCCCGCCGGATCACCCGGCTGGCGTAGCCGCCCAGCGCCAGCGTCTCGTCCCACACGACGGAGGACGCCTCGACGCCGGGCGGCAGGTCGGTGGCGGTCGACGCCGGGATGGTCGGCTGCGTGGTCATCGCGGCCGCCGCGGCGCTGGCGGCCTGGGCCCGGGCGTGGTCCCGGGCTCCGAGAACGGTGCCAGTTCCGCTGTCCGACGTCGGCGTGTCCATCCAGCCCCCAGCCTCGTTCAGGTTTTCTACTGACATTCGGAAACCCGTCCGAGGATGGCCCTGCGAGGACGCCTCGTCAACGTCCCGCGTCGAGTTTTCACACCGCGGAAACGTGCGCCACCGACGGCGAGGAAATCCCGGGCGAAAGGTACAGTCGCCGGCGTGCCGCGCCGTTTGCCCGCCTCCGGTACGACTCCGCCGCCGGCCGTCCGCCGGCCGGGTCGACCGCGGACGCGACCCCGTCAGGGCGACGACAGCGACGCCCGCGGCGACATCGTCCGCGCCGCCGCCGAGCTGTTCGGCGCCCGTGGGGTCCACAGCGTGACCATGGCCGAGATCGCCGAGCGCGCCGGCCTCCAACAGCCCTCGCTCTACTACTACTTCCGCTCCAAGCTCGACGTGCTGCGGCACATCCTGGCCGACGTCAACCGCATCCCGCTGTCGATCGTCGAGCGGGCCCGCAACACCGAGGGCCCGGTGGCCGTGCGTCTCTTTTGGCTCGTCCACCAGGATGTTCTCGCCCTCTGCGCCTTCCCGTTCGACATCAACGAGGTACACCGGCTCTCCGCCGGCAACCCCGAGGAGTTCGACGGCTACTGGGTGGAGCGCCAGCACCTCAACGACGAGGTCGAGGCGCTGATCGCCGAGGGCATCGCCGCGGGCGAGCTGCGTGAGGTCGACCCGCGGCTGGCGGCGCTGATGGTGCTCGCCAACGACGAGGCCACGCAGAACTGGTACCGGCCGGTGGCGGGCCGTCGGCTGGCCGGTCGGGCCGACCCGGCGCTCGGCGACTACTCGCCCGAGGAGATCGCCGACCAGGCGGCGGAGGCGGCGCTGCGCCATCTGCTGGTGCGAACAGCCTCGGTAGATGCGGTGCGCTCCCGCGCGCTCTCCATTTGACGTACGGTCCTGCCTGTTGGGGCCCTTGGTCATCAACGCGTCAGCTACTAGCCACACGCTGTTGTTTCTAAGGACATTCGACAGAAATGCCGCGTCCCCTACGGTCGTGGCCGCGAACTGGACGCATTGCTGGAGGAGTCGATCCGTGCCGAGTAAGACCCGATCCCGTTGGGCCTGGCTACCGCTTGTCCCACTGCTCATCGCCGTCTCCGCCTGTGGTGACGACGACGACGCCGAGACCGGCAGCGGTAGCGGCAGTGAGCCGGCGGAGTCGAGCAGCGGTGAACCCATCACCCTGGGCTACAGCGCCTGGCCGGGGTGGTTCCCGTGGGCCGTCACCGAGGAGGCGGGCATCTTCGACGAGGTCGGCCTCGAGGTCGACCTGACGTTCTTCGCCGACTACCTGACCTCGCTGGAAGCCATGGCGACCGGCGAGATCGACGCCAACAGCCAGACCCTCAACGACACGCTCGTGTCGGTGTCCGCGGGCAGCGACCAGCGGATCGTGATCACCAACGACAACTCGGCCGGCAACGACGCCATCATCGTCGACGAGTCGATCACGAGCATCGCCGACCTGGAGGGCAAGACCGTCGCCGCCGAGCTGGGCGTGGTCGACCACTTCCTGCTGCTGCAGGGCCTCGCCGAAGAGGGCCTCACCGAGGCGGACGTCGACTTCCGCGGCGTGCTCACCGATGCCGCCGCCACCGGCTTCGCCAACGGGGAGTTCGACGCGGTGGGCGTGTTCGCCCCGTTCACGCTGACCGCCCTGGAGCGGCCCGGCTCCCACGTGCTGTTCGACTCGTCCGACTTCCCCGGCACCATCCCCGACCACCTGGTCGTCACACCCGAGATGGTCGAGGACCGGCCCGAGGACGTCCAGAAGCTGGTCGACGCCTGGTACGCCACGCTCGACTACATGGAGGAGAACCCGGAGGAGGCCCGGGAGATCATGGCGGGCGTCGCCGAGATCTCGCCGGAGGAGTACGAGTCGCTCGAGGCCGGCACGAAGCTCTTCAGCGCCGAGGAGGCCCTGGCGGCCTTCGAGGGCGAGGAGGCTCCCGAGGGCCTGGCGCCGATGGCCGAGCAGATCAGCGAGTTCCTGGTCACCGCCGGGCTCGCCGAGGAGGCCCCGCCGCTCGACGACCTGCTCGACCCCTCCTTCACCCAGGACTACATCGACCGGAACGGTGACTGAGATCGGTCGTTCGTCCACCACCTCGGGGGCGGCGCCCATGCCGACGGGCTCGGCAGCCTCGGCGGGTACAGCGGCCGCGACGTCTGCACCAGCAGCGTCGCGGCCGTCGCCTGCCCCCGCCGGTAGAGGGAGAGGCAAGGGGCGGGGCCGGCGGCCGATCCTGCTGCTGGAGCTGCGGAGCCAGCTGCCCGGCTACGTCCGCTGGCTGCTCGCCGCCCTGGGCCTGGCGGCGGTCTTCGCCCTGTGGCTGTGGGCGGCGAGCCGGCCCAGCCGGACCGTCATCGTCCCGTCGCCGGGCGACACCTGGACGGCGCTGCGCGAGCTGTGGACCGACGGGCTCCTGTGGAGCGACCTCACGGCGTCGGGGGAGCGCATCCTCTACGGCTACTCGATCTCGATGGCGATCGGCATCGTGCTGGGTGTCGCCATGGGTTCGCTGCTGGCCGTCGAGGCGACGTTCGAGGCCCCGATCGCCTTCATGCGCTACGTCCCCGCGGCCGCCCTGACCCCGTTGATGATGTCGTGGCTGGGGATCGACGAGAGCCCCAAGATCACGCTGATCGTGCTGGGCACGGTGTTCTTCAACGTCCTGATGGTGGGCGACGTCGCCCGGGCCGTGCCCCGCGAGCTGATCGAGGCCAGCTACACGCTGGGTGCCCGGCGGACGACGGTGCTGGGGAGGATCGTGTTCCGGCACTCCCTGCCCGGGATCATCGACGTGGCGCGGATCAACCTGGCCGCCGCCTGGCTGATGCTGGTGGTGTCCGAGCTGCTGGCCGCCAACGAGGGCCTGGCGTTCCGGATCATCAAGGCGCAGCGGTTCAAGAACTACGACACGATGTTCGCCGTGCTGCTGGTGTTCGGCGTGGTCGGTGTGGTGACCGACCTGGCGTTGCGCTGGTTGCGCAACCTCTCGTCCCCGTGGGCCCGGCCATGACCGGCGCCATGCGGAAGCTCGAGATCACCGGGCTGACGAAGACCTTCCCCGGCCGGCGCAAGGCGCCCCCGGTGGAGGCTCTGGGCGGTGTCGACCTGCACGTCGACGAGGGCGAGCTCGTCTCGCTGATCGGCACCTCGGGGTGCGGGAAGTCGACGCTGCTGCGGATCGTCGGCGGCCTGGAGCGTGCCGACGGCGGCGAGGTGCTGGTCGACGGCGAGCCCGTGATCGGCCCGGGGCCGGACCGGGGGATGATCTTCCAGGGGTACTCGCTGTTCCCGTGGCTGACGGTGGCCGGCAACATCAACTTCGGGCTGAAGCTGGCCGGCGTGCCGTCGGGTCGCCGCTCGCAGCGGGTGGCCGAGCTGCTGGGCGTCATGGGGCTCGCCGAGCACGCCGGCCGCCTGCCCCGGGAGCTGTCGGGCGGCATGCGCCAGCGGGTGGCGATCGCCCGCGCCCTGGCTCCCGAGCCCGACGTGCTGCTGCTGGACGAGCCGTTCGGGGCGCTCGACGCCCAGACCCGCCTGTCGATGCACGAGTTCCTGCGGTCGGTGTGGCACCGCACGGGTGCGACGATCCTGATGGTCACCCACGACGTGGACGAGGCCGTGTACCTGTCGCGCCGGGTCTACGTGATGCACGCCCATCCGGGGCGGATCGTCGACGAGGTGCAGCTGCCGTTCGAGCCCGGGCTCGGCCCGTCGATCAAGCGCAGCCCGCAGTTCCTCGACATCCGTGACGAGATCCACGAGGCACTGGTGTCGGAGGACGCCGCGGAGCGTGAGCCGGCGTCGTCGTCGTAGCTCGTCGGATCCCCGTGCGTAGTGACGGGAGCACGTCGCGTCCCATTTGCCGAGGGCGTTGACGATGTAAGGCGCGCTCCTTAACCTTGTGGGCCATGGGAGCCGGCAGCGCAGCACGTGAGGCGATGATCGATGCCGCAGAGCGGCTGGTCGCCGAAGAGGGCGTCGCCGCCTGCTCGCTGCGTGAGGTGCAGGCCCTCGCCGGGCAGCGCAACAAGTCGGCGGCCCACTACCACTTCGGCTCCCGTGACGGCCTGGTGGAGGCCATCGTCGAGACCCGCATGGGGCCCATCAACGCCGCCCGCCTGGCCCTGATCGACGAGCTCGACGCCCAGGGCCGCGGCGACGACCTGCGCGGTCTGGTCGAGGTGCTGGTCGACCCGCTCGCCGACGCCACCCTGCGCCGGCCGGGCAGCGCCTACGCCCGCTTCCTCGCCCACGTGCTGGACGACCCGAAGACCACTGCCGCCGTCGCCCGCCACCTGCAGGCCGAGAGCATCCGGATCACCCGGCAGCGGTTGGCCGCCCAGATCACCGACGTGCCCGACGAGCTGCGGGACGTGCGCATCGATCGGGCCATCGGGATGCTGATCATCTCGCTGGCCGCGTGGGAGGACCTGCCGGGCCCGCACGAGACGCGGGTGGCCGACCTGGTCGACGCCTGCGTCGCGGTCCTGCAGGCGCCGCTGTCGGCACGGACCCGGGCCGCGATCGAGGGGGAGGCGGCGACGTGAGCGCACGTTCGCTGGAGATGTCGGAGCGGTTGTGGACCGGCGAGCTGGAGCCCGGCGAGGTCCACCCGGTGGTCGTGAACAGCGACCTCGACGAGGTGGCGCCCGGCGTCGCCTTCGTGCCCGCGTTCGGGAGCATCTGCGCCTTCGACCTGGGCGACGAGCTGCTGCTGGTCGACACCGGCAACCGCTTCCTGGCCCGCCGCAACTTCGAGCGGGTGCGGGGCTGGACCGCAGCGCCGCTGACCACCGCCGTCTACACGCACGGGCACATCGACCACGTCTTCGGGCTCGGGCCGTACGAGGCGGAGGCCGCCGAGAAGGGCTGGCCGCAGCCCCACGTCGTCGCCCACCGCGACCTGCCCAAGCGCTTCGACCGCTACGTGCTCACCGCCGGCTACAACGGCGTGATCAACGCCCGCCAGTTCAAGATGGGCACCTTCGACTGGCCGACGGACTACCGCTACCCGGACCAGACCTACGACGACCGGCTCGACCTGGTCGTCGCCGGCGAGCGCTTCGAGCTGCACCACGCCATGGGCGAGACCGACGACCACACGTGGACGTGGGCGCCCGACCGGCGGGTCCTCTGCTCCGGCGACATGTTCATCTGGGCCAGCCCCAACTGCGGCAACCCCCAGAAGGTGCAGCGCTACCCCCGGGAGTGGGCGCTGGCGCTGCGGGAGATGGCGGCGCTCGAGCCCGAGCTGCTGCTGCCGGGCCACGGCTGGCCGATCGCCGGCGTCGACCGGGTGGTCCAGGCGCTGACCGAGACCGCCGACCTGCTCGACAGCCTCGTCACCCAGACGCTCGAGCTGATGAACCAGGGCGCCCGTCTCGACGAGATCGTGCAGGCCGTGAAGGCGCCGCCGGAGCTGCTGGAGCGGCCCTACCTGCGGCCGATCTACGACGAGCCCGAGTTCGTGGTGCGCAACCTGTGGCGCCTCTACGGGGGCTGGTACGACGGCAACCCTTCTCACCTCAAACCATCGGGGGATGCGGCACTGGCCGGTGAGGTCGCGGCGCTGGCGGGCGGCGCCGCGACCCTCGCCGGCCGGGCATTGGAGCTGCTGGCGGGCGGCGACCTGCGCCTGGCGGGCCACCTGGCCGAGATGGCGGCTCAGGCGGCCCCGGACGACCCGGGCGTCCACAAGGCCCGGGCCGAGGTGTTCGCCGCCCGGGCCGCCGAGGAGCTCTCCACCATGTCGAAGGGGATCTTCTCCTGGGCCGCCGACGAGTCGTCAGCCCGGGCGGGAGGCTGAAGGCCGAGTCATCTGTGGTCGTTCGACCGGGGTCGAGTCGTTCGTGGTCGGAGACCGACCACAGACGACTCGGGAGTGGCGTGGCGACCACAGGTGACTCGGGTGGCTTGAGCGCGTCATCGGTCAAGTTCCGGTCGTCGTTCGCCGAACCCGCAACAAGGCGGCCAAGTACCCGCAGGTGTCCAATATCTTCCGGGCATGGCTAACCACATCCATGCCTCCATCGATCTCGATGACGCTGTGACCGTCAGCCCGTATTGGGACGACGAGGACGAGCACGACCTCGAGGACGATGACAACGACGGGTGGAGCGTCGAGTTGAACGAACGACCGTTGCCACGCGGTGGCGTCGTCGGTCTGATCGTCGGTGTGTTCGAGAACCGGGCCGAGGCTGAGCAACAGGCCGCCGATGTCCGGGAGTTGCTCAGCTCGTGGGCGGCGAGAGACAGGGATAGGAAGCCACATGTTGAGCCAGCAGAGCGATGGGCGGCCTACTCAGCAGAGGGAGAAGGCACGCCGTGGGGTCTCACGCCTCGCATGGCTTGTCAGCTCCACATGGCGGCTGATGTCGAGGCCGACATGCTGCGAGACAACGGACTCGACGACGCTGGCTACGTGCTGCCACGGGCGGCGCGGCGGGTCGTGACTCCGGAGTTCTGGGGGCGGTTCGTTCAGTGCTTCGAAGATCTGGCTGCTCGCCTGGCTGAGCCAGACGATGACCTCTTGCCGCGGTGTGTAGGAGAGGAGGTGGCGTTGGCTCACGTAATCGAGCAAGCCAAGTCGCGTTACCTCGACATGTCCGAGGGTTGGGTCGTCGCTGGGCTCGACCTTTCAGAGCTGCCGTCAAACCAGGAGCTCGACACCGACTTCGAGCACTACGCCGACGTGTTGTTCGAGGACCGGGACTTCGAGCTGCTGTGGATGCCGAGGTTCGACGGGATCGAGGACGACGAGGAGCTACAGCAGGAGCTGAGGATCGCGAACCTGCATCCGAGCCGGTGGTTCCTTCCGTTCCGACCTGACGAGGGCAACGACTCGTGAACTGGTCGTCGACCTGCCGTTGATCGGTCGCTCGGTACGCCTTGCTCGTCTATTGATCGCCGAGGGTGGCGGCCGCCCGTAGGTGGGCGGCCAGCTCGGACGGCGGCGTGCGGGCGTTGAGGCCGCTGGTGGAGGGCATGACGTAGACGGGGCGGCCGCCCAGGTCGCTCGGCTGGACGCCCGGTTGCGCCTTGCGGTCGACCACGGAGCGCCAGCCGGCCAGGCCGACGAAGCAGACCGCGCCCGGCTGCAGCCACTCCACCAGGTGCTCGACACGCCGGAGGCCGTCGCGGTACTCGGCAGCGGCCAGCTCGTCGGCCCGGGCTGTGGCCCGCTTGACGATGTCGGTCATCCCGACGCCGTGGTCGCGCAGCGCCGCCCGGGGGTCGCGGTCGACCGACACGATGCCGGCCGCAAGCGCCGCGGGCCAGTACCGGTTGCCCGGCCGGGCGAAGCCGACACCGGCGTCGGCGGCGTAGATGCTCGGGTTGAGGCCGCACACCAGCAGGCGCATGCCGGCGCCCACGGTGTCGGCCAGGCTGCGGGCCCGCCGGGCGGTCACGGCGAAGCGCCCGTGCGGGTGCTCCTCCGGGGGGACGTCCGCGTCGATCGCCTCGAACCCGGCGCCCACCAGGAGGTCGGCGAGCCGCGACGGCTCCCACCAGGTGAACAGCCGGCCGGGGAAGTCGTCGTCGGCGTCGGACACGTCGGTGCCCTCCCCGCCGAACAGCGTGACGTCCAGCACCCCGCCCACCGGCATCACCCGGTGCAGCTCCGCCAGGGCCAGCGGCAGCCGGGCGGCCGGCACGTGCTGCAGCGACTTGCTGGCCCAGGCCCCACCGAACGCCGCCCGCCGGAACGGCAGCGCCTCCACCTCGCACACCACCCCGACGACGCCGTCGCCGCCGTGGCGCTCCCGGGCCGTCGCCACCATCGCCGCAGCCGGGTCCGACGCGACGACCGGTCGCCCCAGGTGGGGGAGGTAGTGCCCAGGCCCGGCTCCCACGTCGAGCCGCCACGCCCCTGCGGGCACCGCGGCCGCGAACGCCTCCGCCCGCTCGGGGGCGTAGGCCCGCCGTTGCCTGGCGTAGCCGTCGGCCCCGCGCTCGTACGCCTCGACCGTCGGCCGGTCCATCAGGCGGAGCGGCGCCGTGACGTGGGGCGGCGGGCCCGGGGATCGGGAGGGGGCGTCGGCGCCCACAGGGCGAGCTGGGCAGGGGCCGAGGCGGCGACGGCGACCGACTGCCAGCGGAGGCGGCCACGGGGGTTGGGGCGGCGGGCCTCGAGGCGATCGGCGACGAGGGAGCGCCAGGCGCCGTCGGCATCGCGGACGGCGATGCTGCCGTCGCGCTCGAGGCCGATCACCGTGCCTTCCTGCCAGTGGCCGCCGTCGTGCCGGCGCCAGCGCACCGGCTCGTCGACCCGCAGGCCCAGCTCCGCCGGGTCACCGGGCACGGGGCGACCCGTCCTCGGGCGTCGTAGGAGGCTCAGCGGATTGGTCCGCCTGGTCTCGTGTCGCGGTGCTGTGCTGCCGGAGGCCCCGCTGTTGGGCAGGTGTTCGGCCGCCAAGTGCCGGACTCGTAGGCTGCACGATCCCCCCATCCGCGGGGCCTGCGAGCCGGCGCATGCCCGCCAGCCAGCGGTCGTGGTCCGCGGCGCGGCGCTGCTCGAAGGCGGCGACCTCGGGGTGGGGGAGGATCAGGAAGCGCTCGTCGCGCAGGCCCTCGACCACGGCATCGGCCACGGCGTCGGGGCTGAGGATCCCCTGCACGGCCGCGGCCCGGGCGCCGCCCGACGGTGGATCGCCGTTGGCGCTGCCGATCATCGGCGTGGCGACCGCCATCGGGCACAGGCAGGACACCTTGATGCCCTGGTCGCCGTAGGTGATCGCCAGCCACTCGGCCAGCGCCACCGCGGCGTGCTTGGTGACGGAGTAGGCGGCGTCGCCCGGCTGGCTCAGCAGCCCGGCCGCCGAGGCGGTGTTGAGCAGGTAGCCGCCGCCCCGGGCCAGCATCCTGGGCACCAGCGCCCGGGAGGCGTAGACGTGCGCCATCAGGTTGACCGACCACACCCGGCCCCAGACCTCGTCGCCGGCCTCGATGCCCTGGCCGCTGAGGATGCCGGCGTTGGAGGCGAACAGGTCGATCGGGCCCAGCTCGGCCTCGGTGCGCTCGACGACCGCGGCGATGTCGGCCTCGACGGTGACGTCGGCCGTGTCGGCCACGCCCCGGTCGCCGATCGCCTCGGCGGTGGCCCGGGCGCCGTCGGCGTCGCGGTCGACCACCACCACGGCCCGTGCCCCCTCGGCGGCGAAGCGGAGGCTGAGAGCCCGGCCGATGCCGCTCGCCCCACCGGTCACGACGCAGATGCGATCCGCCAGCTCCATGCGCCCGATCGTACGCCCGTTCGTACCCGCCTCGCACGAACCCGTCGAGCCGACGGGCGGGGCGGGACTAGGAGATCGCGGCCCGGATCGTCGCCTCGGCCACGGCGCGGCGGTCGGCGCCCCACGGCAGCGGCATGAGCACCGGCACGTCGACCCCGGCGTCGACGTAGGAGCGCATCGTGGCGCTCACGGTGTCCTCGTCGCCCATCACGTCGATGGCGTCGACCATGCGGTCGCTCACCGCCGCGACGGCCCCGGCCCGATCGCGGTCGGCGAAGCGCTCCCGCACCTCGGCGACCTCGTCGCCGAAGCCGGCCCGGGTGAAGTTGGCGGCGTAGCTGTCGACCACGGCGTAGGAGAAGAGGTCACGCCGGGCCAGCTCCACGCCCTCCTCGCGGGCGCACACCCCGGCGTGGACGTAGGCGTAGATCGTGGCGTCGCCGCCCTCCCGGACCCGCTCCACCGACCACGGCACGTGCGATGCCGGCAGGTAGTTGAGCAGCACCCCGTCGGCCAGCTCGCCGGCCAGCCGCAGCATCCTGGGGTTGAGCGCCCCGACCACGATGCGGGGCTTGCGCTCACCCAGGCGCACGCCCAGCCGGAAGCCCTTGACCTGGTAGAAGTCGCCGGCGAAGTCGACCTTCTCGCCCGACAGGCACAGCCGCAGCAGAGTGACGTACTCGCGCACCTGCGACAGCGGGTTCTTGCCGTAGGGCACGCCGTGCCAGCGCTCGGTCACCACCGGCGACGAGATGCCGACACCCAGCAGGACCTCCCGCTCGGGCTGCAGCGCCTGCAGCGTCGCCCCCGCCATCGCCACCAGCATCGGGGTGCGCAGCTGCAGCGCCAGCACGCCGGTGCCCAGGTCGAGCGACGGTGCCGCCGCCCCCGCCGCCGCCAGCAGCGAGAACGCCTCGGGCCCGGTCGTCTCGGCGGTCCAGAAGCTGCGGTAGCCGCAGTCGGCTGCCAGCCGTGCGGTCTCGACCGCCAGGTCGGGACCCAGCGTCATCAGCGAAGCGAACGTCACCCCGGCGCGATCCATGCCCATGCCGGCCGACGCTAGCTGCAGGTCATAGGCTCGCTGCCATATGGACATGACCGCGGCCGAGGGGCGCGTGCTGGGATGCCTCGTCGAGGCCCAGGTCGCCAACCCCGACGTGTACGCGGTCACGCTCGACGAGCTGCGCTTCTCCTGCAACCAGATCACCGGGCGCGAACCGGTGATGCTGCTGGACGACCGCGTGGTCGAGGACACGCTGCTGATGCTCAAGTCCCGTGGCCTGGCCCGCTTCGTGACGGCCGGTCACCGCGCCGGGCCCATCAGCTACCGCCATCGGGCCGACGAGCGCTGGCGGCTGGGCGAGCCCGAGCTGGCGGTGTTGGCGGTGCTGCTGGTGCGGGGTCCGCAGACCGTCGACCAGGTGTACCGGCTGCTCGACGAGAAGCAGCTGGCCGGCTCCCGCACCGAGGTGGAGGCGGCGCTCGACACGCTGGCGGGCCGCACGCCCCGGTCGCTGGCCACCCGGTTGGCGCCGTCGGGGCCGGGGCCCGCCCAGCCCGGTGACGTCATGTGGGCAGAGGTGCTGACCGGCCCGCCGCAGGTCGAGACGCTGTTCCCGGTGCCGCCGCGGTCCCCGGTGGCCGTCCAGCCCGGCAATGCCCCACGGCTGTCGCCCACCCTCGCCGAGGTGGCCGACCGGCTCACCAACATCGAGCGGCGCCTGGCGGGCATCGAGGCGGCCCTGCAGTCGCTGCGGGGCGCCACCGCACCGCCGGCACCCCGCACCGCCGGCCCCAGCCGCATCCACCGCTGACCCGAAACCTCGACGGAGCTGGCGCCATAGCCACCACTTCTGGCGAAGTTTCGGCTCAGAGCGTGTCGTAGCGCTCCAGGGCGTAGGGGACCGGCTCGAGCAGCGGCGTGGTGGGCTCGACCACCACCAGGATCTCCAACTTCTCGGTGCACGCCCGCTGCGGGCCGAACACCACCGCCGCCTGGTCGCCGGTGCGGGCGATGTCCTCGCCCACGACGGCCCCGCCGGCCAGCACCACCAGCCGCAGCGGCGCGGCGTCGGGCGACGTCAGCGTCAGGCTCACCTCGACGGCGCGCGGGCACGGCTCGCCCCCGGCGCCGATCGGCAGGGGGTAGGTGTCGCGGCTGGTGGACGGTTCGAGCATGGTGTCGAGCCGGTCGACGAGCGCGGTCTCGCCCTCGACGCCGGGCGCCGGAGGCGCCGACGTGCCGGGCGCGGCGTCGTCGTCGTCGCCGACGACCACCGACGGGCCGTCATCCGGGGGAGCGGCACCCGAGTCGCCGTCGCCATCCGACCCGGCCACCACGAACGCCCCGCCGGCGATCGCCAGGCACCCCACGGCCACGCCGACCGCCACGCCCGGGCGCACCGACGCCGGCGACGCCGGCCGCGGCCACCGACCGCCCCGCGCCGGCTCGTACGCCGCGAGGAGGGCCGCGGCAGTGGGCCGGCGTTCCGGGCGCGGGTCGAGCATCGACGCCAGCCGCATGCGGAGCGCCTTGGGCAGCGACTTCGGCACCTTCTCGACCCTGCCGCTGGCGGCGCGCACCATCAGCAGGCTGGGGTCGCCGGTGCCGAACGGCCCGCCGGCCGTGGCCGCGAACAGCAGCGTCGCCCCCAGGGCGAAGATGTCGCTGGCCGGCGTGAGCGGCTCGTCCCGGGCCTGCTCGGGCGGCATGAAGCCGGGGGTGCCCACCACCATGCCGGCCACGGTGAGGCCGGCCGTCTGGTCCCAGGTGTGGGCCAGGCCGAAGTCGGCGAGGTACGGCTCGGCCTGGTCGTCGTAGAGCACGTTGGCGGGCTTGACGTCGCGGTGGATGATGCCGGCGGCGTGCGCCTCGGCCAGGGCGCCCAGCAGGCGCTGTGCCAGCCGGTCGATCTCGTCGGCGGGTGCCGGACCGTGCTGGGCGACGCGGTCGGCCAGGTTGCCGCCCGCCAGGTAGGGCATCACCAGGACGACGTCGTCGCCCTCCTCCACCACCTCGAGCAGCCGCACCACGTTGGGGTGGTGAAGGCGGCGTAGCACCTCCGCTTCGCGGAGTAGCCGCTGGCGCGAGCGCAGCACCTCGCTGGCCGAACCGGTCAGCGTGAGGCGCTTGAGCGCGACCTGGTTCCCGGCCTGGTCGCGCGCCAGATCGACCACACCCATGCCACCACGGCCCAATCGGGCGACCGGCTCGTAACCCACCAACGACGCAGGCTAGGCGCGGGCGTCGGGCCGACCGGAGCGCGGGCGCCGCGACGACATTCGGGCCGCTCGACAACGGTCTGTCGTCCTGGCGTCACAGTTGACCGGTATGGTGGGCGGCGTGACCGAGTCCCGTGCGCATGACGAGGCGATCCACGAAGCCCTTGCCATCATCGACAAGGGCCTTGGCGACCTGCTCCATCGTGAGCTGGTCTCGACCAACGAGGTAGCGGACCTGCTCCTCGACGTGCGAACCCTGCTGTCCACTCCCAATCCTGACCGCGACGAGAGCGACGTCGTCGTCGCCAGCTGAGCGGTCCCTGCGTCGAGCCCGGTCGCCTCGGCCGAGCTCCAGTAGACGGCGTTCTCGTTCAAGGGCGAGCGAGCTCTGGATCGGTGTAGAAACCGGTCCCGTGCCATCGGTGGATCGACCGTGACGCTCCGCGTGCCCTGCGGGCTACCCGCAGAGCTCCAGGCGGGCCTCTGCCGGGATGGGCGGCACCCGGAGCTGCGTCCGGCTCACTGAGCCCACGACGTTGCGCAGGAAGCGGCCGGGCGTGAGCGGTGCGTCGACCGCGTCGACGAGATCGACCAGGTCGCCACAGGCCAGAGCGGCACGGGCGTCGTCGACCACGGGCTCGTCGACCGAGGGCTGGGCGAACCGGGCGACCAGCCACTCCCAGCCGAGGATCTTCTCGTGCCCCGGCCGGCTGGGTGGCCCGGCCTCCATGTGCGCCCCCAGCGGCTCGGCCAGGCTGAGCTGGTCGATCACATGGGTCCCCAGGAACTTGTAGCCGACCAGCCCGATGGACCCACCCACCAGCAGCGGCCGGTCGCTCCGGGCGTAGCGGCCCGAGCCGCCCAGGTCCACCAGCTGGCCCTCCCGCGGCAGCTCGCCCAGCTGCACGAGCCCCGACTCGACGTAGGTGGCGTAGTCGTCGTAGGTGACGGGACGCTCGTCGCCGGCCAGCAGCATCCACACGAGTCGCTCGTTGGCGATGCCGTCGACGGAGAGGTCGCCGTCGACGGCGGCCGTGGTCGGGTCGTCGGTGATGTCCACCGGGTCCCAACGGCGGAAGCCGCCGATGAGGACCAGCGTCGTTGCCAGCGCCCCGACGCCGGCCCAGGCCACCAGCCGGCGCCGTGACGGCAGCGGGAACGCCGCCACAGGGCAGACGAGGGCGAAGGTGGCGGGCAGGAACAGGCGGGCGTACATGAAGTCGCCGCCCACCTTCACCACGTAGATGCCGTTGATCAGGGCCGCCACCACCGGGGCCGCCGCGACGATCGCGTGGCGCCGTGCCGGCCCGGCCGTCGGCGCCTCCAGCAGGATCAGGACCGCCAGCAGGCCCAGCGGGATCAGCAGCAGGGTGGAGCCGACGTACACGTCGAGGTAGGTCCAACCCCGCGACCACAGGCTGCGGCCCGCCTCCTTGGCCAGCGCCGTGTTCGGCACCAGGAGCCCGTAGTAGCCCATGCGGAACACCTGGTAGAGGAGGGGGGCGGCCAGTCCCAGGCCGAGGGCCCGGAGGTTGGCGCGGCGCGAGAGGCGTGATGTGGCCACCAGCGCCACCGCGAAGGCGACGCTGAACACCACGAAGTCCGGCCGGATCAGTGGGCCCAGGCCGATCAGCCCCGCGGCCCATCCCGAAATCTCGACAGAAGTGGTCGCTATGGCGCCATCCCTGTCGAGATTTCGGTGGGGGTCGAGGCGGCGGGCGACGGCCCACCAGCAGGCGCCGATCCAGGCGAAGCTCAGGCCGGTCTCCAGGCCGGAGCTGGCGAAGTCCCACATGGGTGGCAGGGCGACCAGGAGCAGGGCGCCCAGCGGCAGGGGAGCGTCGCGGCCGATGCTGGCCCACCAGCGGCGGGCGCCTGCCGCGGCGAAGGCGATGCCCGCCAGGGTCAGGGCGATGCCCGCCAGCACCGCCGTCCAGGCAGGGTCGAGGAACCACAGCAGGACGCGGGCGACGACCAGTATGGCGATCCACAGCGGGCTGGTGCCGGCCTCCACCCGTTCGCCGGCGTTGAACACCGGGCCGTCGCCGTGGAGGACGTTCCAGACGATGCGGAGGTTGATGAAGCCGTCGTCGGACACCCAGCGGTGGTGCCACGCCAGCACGGCGAAGCACACCACCGGAAGCCACACCGCGACGACGGTGCCAGCCGTGACGCGACCGGCCCACGACCCACGGCGTGTCCTCGACATCGGAGGGAGACCGTAGTGCCGGTCACCCTCCGCAACGAGTCGAACCCGGACGGGCCCCGGGAGGGGTTCAGCGCTTCAGTGAGGTGTGCTTGAACTCGTTGAGCTCGGGGGCGTCGACCAGCAGGTCGACGACGCGCTGGATGCTGCGGCGGGCGTGGGCGGCGTCGTCGCCGGGACGGTCCATCAGCCGCACGAACACCGCGGCGTCGCCCTGCAGGAAGGTGGGCACGCCCCACACCTCGAAGTCGTCGACGGCGGCGGTGTGCTCCGCGCGGATGCGGGCCAGGGCGGTCCCCTCGGCGATCTCCGCGAACACGGCGTCGGCGTCGATGCCCTGGTCGGTGAGGACCCGGCGGACGTCGGGCTCCTCGAACTTGCGACCCTCGTCGTGGCGGAGGGCGAACAGCGCCAGGTGCACGTCGAAGAACCGGTCGGGCCAGCGGTCGCGCACCACGACACCCGCCTGCAGCGCCACGAGGCCGCTGTCGTCCTCCGGCCGCTCCCAGATGTCGGTCTCACCCTCGGCGACGTGGACCTGGCCGAGCGAGAACGGCACGAACCGCACGTTCCAGTCGGCGCCGTCCTTCAGGGCTTTCACCAGGTGTTCGTGGGCATTGCGGGCGAACGGGCAGCGGTAGTCCCAGGTCACGGCGAAGTCGGTCATCGAGTGGGTCCAACCGATCGAACGGCTCGACTATTTCCGTGCCGGCCACACCCGCCGGGCCAACAGCGCCAGGCCCGCGCCGAGCGCGGCGCCGGCGACGACGTCGGACGCGTGGTGCACCTTCACGTACACACGGCTGGTGGCGACGGTGGCGGCGACCACCGCGTAGAGCGGCCACAGCGGGTCGTTCTGGGCGAGCACCCCGAAGGCGGTGACCGCCGACGAGGCGTGGCCCGACGGGAAGCTCGACGTGCGGGGCTGGCGCAGCTTCAGCGGGCGGTCCTGCTCCCACGTCGGCCGGCGCCGGCCTACCAGCGACTTCACCACGCCGTTCACGAACACCGACTCCAGGCCGATGATGGTGGCCACCCGCACGGCGTCCTCGGCCCGCCGGTCGGGCGCCAGCGCCCGCGCCGTGCCGATCAGGTGCCAGATCAGGCTGAAGTCGCCGAGCTCCGACGCCGCGTACATCACCCGGTCGAGCGTGGGGTTGCCCCGCCACTGTTGCACCCAGGTGTCGACGGCGTCGTCGAACCGGGTGATCGCCTGCCGGGCCCGCTCCGCCACCGCTCCCTCGGGCGGGGGTAGCTCCGTCATCACCCCGCCGCCGCCATGAGCTCCCTCGCCGCCTTCTCCGCCTTCTCGGCCTCGCGGGCCTCACGTGCCTCGCGGGCGATCTCCAGCGCGACGTCGGGGTCGCCGCCGTAGGACGGGCAGTACTCCTTGAAGGCGCAGTAGTCGCAGAGGCGGGACGGGCGGGGGCGGAAGTCCTCGCGCTCGCAGGCCCGCTCGACCGCCTGCCACACGGCCGACAGGGAGCGGCGGGTGCCGCGGGTGGTCTGGTCGGTGGGCGTGGTGATGATGGCCACGGGTTGGCGGACGTAGAGCAGCTGCACCCGCGCCGGCCGGCGCCCCAGCAGCTCCTCGCACAGCAGCGAGTAGATGTGGACGCCCGAGAGCCGTTTGCGCTCGAAGTTCTCCGACGGCACCGAGCCGGTCTTGTAGTCGGTGACCACCAGCTCGCCGTCGGCGTCGAGCTCCAGCCGGTCGATGATGCCGCGCAGGCGCACGCCGTCGATCTCGACGTCCATCATCAGCTCGAGCCCGATCGCCTCGATGCGCTGCGGGTCCTCCAGCTGGAAGTAGCGCCTCACGAGTTCCGCGGCGTCGGCCTGGAACTCGGCGGCCGCCGCCTCGTCGAGCCCGAGCTCGGCGTAGTCGGGATCGTCGGCCATGTCGGACGCGGCCTCGCCCAACAGGCCCAAGGCGGCGTCGACCGTGCGTGAGGCCGCCGGCAGGACGTGCAGCCGCTCCAACGTCGTGTGCACCAGCGTGCCCTTCGTGGACCACGGGGCCGGCGGCTCGGGCAGCCGGTCGATGGCGGAGAAGCGGAACGCGAGCGCGCAGTCGGTGAAGCTCGACACCTTCGACGGGCTGAGGCTCACCGGTACCTGAAAGGCCATGCAGCGAGCGTATGCGCGCCCTATGACAGTGAAGGGGACCGCGGAGCGTGGGTTGACTAGCTCAGCGTGTCGGGCACCTCGACGGGGGTCGGCGCGGCGAGTGCCTCGACCGAACCGGCGGCGCCGCTGCCGTCGTCGTTCCTCGGGCGCGGCGGAGGCGGTGGCGGCAATGGCCGGTCGAGGTTGGTGCGCGGCTCGGGGGTGTCGACGTAGGCGTCGAGCGCCTCCGTCGCGTCCTCGAGGCTCTGCCACAGCGTGACCGCCGGCTTCCCTTCGATGTTGATCGAGATCGCCGAACCGTCGGCGAACCTCAGCCCCCAGGCGATGGGGCGCCAGCCCAGTGCGGTGCCGTCTTCATCCCAAAGGTCCTGGTAGAAAGCCAACAACCGCGGCACGTGGAAATTGGGCGTGGTGCCGGAGTCCTGACCCATCCGTGTTGCCCCTCTTCTGCCCTTGTTGTTCTGGAGTTCCAGCTGGACGGCGGCGACACGACACCTCACTGCACGACATAGCGTGACGCGTTCCGCACGCTCAGAGACTTGCACAGGATGGTTGCTCGTACAAGAGAGAGATTACGAAAAAGCGACGAAATCCGGGGTTATTGAGGCCGCAATTGTCACCGGGTCCTCCATCGGACCGAAGTGGGTCAGCTCCGGGAAGCGCCGCAGCGAGCCGTTCCCGAGCGACGAGCTGACCAGCGCGGCCATCTGCGCCGGCGGCGCGCCGTCACCGCTGGCGGCCACCGTCGTCGGGCAGGCGACCTGCCCCAGGCCCGCGAAGGCGCCGTTGTCGAGGCCCGCCTCGAAGATGCGGGCCTCCGTCTCCGGCGCGCACTTGAGCTCCACGCTGCCGTCGGGTCGCGAGCGGAAGCCGTGGTCGACGTAGGCGTGCAGCGCCTCGGACGTGAAGCGGTTGAGCGGTGGCTTGGCGTGGTAGTTGGCGAACGCCGCGTCACGCGAGGGAAACACGGCACGCCGGCGCCGCGCCGACTCCGCCAGCACGTTGCCCGGAAGGACCCGGCCCTCGGGGCGGGGGAAGACGATCGGCTCGTAGCACCACAGCGCCGCCCAGGTGCCCGGGTGGGCCTGCTCGGCCAGCACCAGGGCGGCGCCGCCCATCGAGTGGCCGACGCCCAGCAGCGGCTCGTCGCCACCACCGATCAGCTCGACGACCGCCAGCACGTCGTCCGCCATGCCGCGCCACGACAGGTCGTCGGAGGCCGGCAGCGTGCTGTCGCCGTGGCCCCGGAAGTCGAGCGCCCAGCAGTGGAAGCGGTCGGCGAGGTGCCAGCCCACCGGCGACCACGTCAGCCCGTGGAAGCCCGTGGGATGGCAGAGCAGCAGCGGCGGGCCGTCGCCACCGAGGTCGTGCACGGCCAGGGACACGCCGTCGCTGGAGGCGACGCGGTGGGCGGCGGGCTCGCTCGGTGGGGTCGGCGGGGTCACGGGGCTCATGCTGGCATCGAGAGATCGCGCCTTCCCAGTCCGACCTGGGCCTACCTCGCGGATAGCGTGCGGATCGGTGCAGCGCTCATCCCCACCCATGACGGCGTTCGCTCCGGCGGCGCCACCGCTCGACGGGCGCAGTGCGCGCGCCCTGCGGACGCGTGAGGCGATCGTCGACGCGTGCATCGGTCTGGTCGAGGAGGGTCAGCTGCGGCCCACCGCCCCACAGGTGGCGGAGCGGGCGGGAGTGTCGGTGCGCTCGGTGTTCCAGCACTTCGCCGACCTGCCGTCGCTGCACATCGCCGTGAGCGAGCGGATCGTCGCCCGGCTGGCGGTGCTGCTCCACCCGATCGACCCGTCGCGGCCGCTCGACGACCGCATCGCGGCTTTCGTCCGCCACCGCGGCGGCCTGCTGGAGGCGGTCACCCCGTTCCGCCGGGCCGCCAACGTCCACGGGCCCTTCGCCCCCGAGATCGCCGAGGTGAACCGGGCCGCCACCGACTACCTGCGCGACGAGGTGGCCCGCGCCTTCCGGCCCGAGCTCGATCTCGTCCCGGCCGCCGACCGCCGCGAGGTGCTGGAGGCGCTCGCCACCACGCTGTCGTGGTCGGCGTGGGACGCGCTGCGCAGCGACGGCGGCTGCACCGTGCCCCAGGCGACGGCGGTCATGCGGCGCATCGTGCGGGCCGTGCTGGCATCGGTCAACGACTGAGCCGCTGGAAGGCGCGGACGGCGAGCGGCAACGTGAGCACGGTGATGAGCACCGGCCACAGGACGGCCATGGGCAGCGCGTTGTCGGCGATCCAGCCGGAGCCCTCCACGCCGGGGTTGCCGAACAGGTCGCGGGTGGCGGTGACCGTGGCCGACAGCGGGTTCCACTCGGCGATCGTGCCCATCCAGCTGGGCATGAGGTCGGGTGCCACGAAGGCGCTCGACAGCATCGTGACGGGGTAGAGGAGCCCGAACATCGAGTTGGCGGCCTCGGCGCTCTTGGCCCGCAGGCCCAGGAAGATGCCGATCCACAGGAACGCCTGGCGCAGGAGCAGCAGCAGCCCGACCGCGGCCAGCGCCTCGACGACCGTGCCGTGCCAGCGCCAGCCGATCGCCAGACCGCACACGATCATGAGCGCCAGGCTCGCGGCGGAGTACGCCATGCCGGCGATGCAGCGTCCGACGACCACGGCCGACGGCGCCATCGGCATCGACCGGAAGCGGTCGGTGACGCCCTTCTCGGTGTCGGCCTGCACCGCGGCGAGCGTCTCGCCGATGCCGAACGCCATCGTCTGAGCGAACATCCCCGGCATGAGGAACTCCCGGTAGCTGCCGCCGCCGGGTACGGACATGGCGCTGCCGAAGACGTAGGCGAACAGCAGCACGAACATCACCGGGAACATGAGGCCCCAGACGATCATCTGCGGCTGGCGCACCCACTGGGCCATGTCGCGCTGGGCGACGAGCCAGCCGTCCCGCAGCGCCCAGCGCAGCCGGGCGGTCGGCGGGAGGGCGACGGTGGTGCTCACAGGGGCGCTCACGGCGGTGCTCATGCCGCCACCTCCTCGGCCTCGGTGGCGGGGTCGGTCGGTGCCTCGACGGCGCGGTGGCCGGTGAGGCGGAGGAACACGTCGTCGAGGGTGGGGCGGCGCAGGCCGACGTCGGCCACCTCGATGCCGGCGTCGCCGAGCGACTGGAGCACCGCGGTGAGCGCCGGCACCCGCTGGGTCACCGGGGCGCTGACCCGTCCGCCGTCGGGGTCGACCTCGGGCTCGCCGTCGGCGATCCGGGCGACGATCGCGGTGGCGGCCGCGAGGTCGTCCTCGCGGGCGACCACGACCTCGAGGCGGTCGCCGCCGACCTGGGCCTTGAGGTGCTCGGGGGTGCCCTCCGCGATGTTGCGGCCGCCGTCGATCACCACGATCCGGTCGGCCAGCTGGTCGGCCTCGTCGAGGTACTGGGTGGTGAGCAGCACCGTGGTGCCGCCGGCCACCAGCTCCCGGATGGCCCGCCACACCTCGTTGCGGTTGCGGGGGTCGAGGCCGGTGGTGGGCTCGTCGAGGAAGAGCACCGCGGGCGCCAGCACGAGGGTGGCGGCGAGGTCGAGGCGGCGCCGCATCCCGCCGGAGTAGTGCTTCACCGCCTTGTCGGCGGCGTCCTCCAGGCCCATGCGCTCGAGCAGCTCGGCGGCGCGGACGCGGGCCACCGCCTTGGTGAGCTGGTTGAGGCGGCCGAACAGCACCAGGTTCTGGCGTCCGCTGAGGATCTCGTCGACCGCCGGCTCCTGGCCGCTCAGCCCGATGCGGCGCCGGACCTCGTGCGGCGCGGCGGCGACGTCGATGCCGGCGACGCGGGCGGTGCCGTGGTCGGGACGCAGCAGGGTGGCGAGGATCCGCACCGCCGTGGTCTTGCCGGCGCCGTTGGGGCCGAGGAGCCCGCAGACGCTGCCCGATTCGACGTCGAGGTCGAAGCCGTCGAGCGCCCGCGTGTCGCCGTAGGCCTTGACCAGCCCCTGGGCCTCGATGCCCCTGTCGTGGTCGTGTCCGTCCATCCGGTCCCCTTACTCAATACAGTGTACGGAGTGATTGGCCAAGTTAGCGTACGGCGTAAAGAGTTACAAACCAGGAGCCGCGAGAGATGACCGAGTACGCCGGCCGTGGCGACCCGCGGCGCACGCTGAACCTGCTGTGGGGGCGCGCCGATGCGCCGGCCCGAGGCCCGAAGCAGGGGTTGACCGTGGCGGAGATCGTGGCGGCCGCCATCGAGGTCGCCGACGCCGAGGGCCTGGGCGCGGTGTCGATGCGCAGGGTGGGCGAGCGCCTCGGCAAGAGCGCCATGGGCCTCTACACCTACGTGCCCAGCAAGGCCGAGCTGTTGGACCTCATGCTCGACGCCGTCCTCGGCGAGCTGCCCACCGACTACCCGCTCGACGAGGGCTGGCGCGCCGCCGTCGAGCGCTGCGCCCGTGACGGGTGGGCGTTCTACGAGCTCCACCCCTGGGTGCTGCAGGTCTCGGGTGCCCGCGCCGCCCTCGGTCCCCACGAGTTCGACTCCTACGAGACCCAGCTACGGCTGTTCGCAGGCCGCGGGCTCACCGGCGTCGAGATGACGCGCGCCGTCGGGGCGCTCGCCAGCTTCGTGCGAGGTGCCGCCAAGGCCGTGTCCGACGCCCGCACCGCCGAGCAGGCGACCGGCCTCAGCGACGACGACTGGTGGAACGCCCGCGCCCCGCTCCTGGAGGAGCTGGCGGACGAGACCTGGGCCGAGCGCTATCCCACCGTCACCCAGCTGTCGGCCGAGCAGGCCTTCGACCAGGTCGACCGTCCCGACGACACGACCCCTTATCTCGTGCAGGACGCGCTCGACACCTTCGAGTTCGGGCTGCAGCGCCTGCTCGACGGCCTCGAGACCTACGTCAACCGAGGCTCTTGAGGGCCAGCATCATCTCTTCGTTGAGGCTGGCGGGTACCACGTAGCCGTCCTCGGTGCGGATGTCGTCGAAGCGGTCGCGCACGGTCTCGGCCGACAGGTCGGCGTCGAAGATCCCCGGCGTCACGCCGACGAACACCCGGGCCACGCGGCCACCGCCGACGGAGTAGACCTCGCCGGTCACCGCGCACTCCTCGTGCGCCAGGAAGGTGACCACGGGTGTGACCGACTCGGGCAGCAGCTTGTCGGCCAGCGGGCCGAGGATGTCCTCGGTCATGCGGGTCTTGGCGACGGGCGCGATGGCGTTGGCCTTGATGTTGTACTTGGCGCCCTCGATGGCGAGCACCCGCGTGAGCCCGACGAGGCCCATCTTGGCGGCGCCGTAGTTGGTCTGGCCGAAGTTGCCGAAGATCCCGGCGCCCGACGAGGTGTTCACGATGCGGCCGAAGCCCTGGTTCCGCATGTGCTCCCAGGCCGGCTGGGTGACGTAGAAGGCGCCCTTGAGGTGCACGTCGAGCACCGGTTCGAGCTGCTCGGCCGTCATGTTCTTGAACGACGTGTCGCGCAGGATCCCTGCGTTGTTGATGATGATGTCGACCTTGTCGAAGGCGTCGAGGGCCGACTGCACGATGGCCTTGCCGCCCTCGGGGGTGGCCACCGAGTCGTAGTTGGCGACGGCCTCGCCGCCGGCGGCCTTGATCTCGTCGACGACCGCCTGCGCCGCGGTGGTGCCGCTGCCCGTGCCGTCCGAGGAGCCGCCGAGGTCGTTCACGACGACCAACGCGCCCCGCCGTGCCAGGTCCAGTGCGTGCGACCGGCCGAGGCCACCACCCGCGCCCGTGATGATCGCAACCTTGCCGTCGAATCCCAGATCTGCCATGGACGGGAGCGTAGAGCGACCTTCCGAGGCGGTCCGAATCAGGTCGTCGACGTCGACCGAACTCAGCGAAGTAGCTTCGCTACGTTTGGTAGTCAGGGAGGGCGGACCTGTGATCCACATGGACCCGGCGGTGGTCGGCGACTGGCGACGGGGCGGCGCGCGGAACGCGCTGTGCCTCGAGTTGGACGACCCCGCGGCTGGCTGGCCTGCGCTGTGCGACGTCCTCGACGAGGTGCCGGCCGGCTGGTCGGAGGTCGTCGTGGCGCCCGACGGGCTGCTGTTCGGGGGCGTCACCGACGTCGATCCCGCGCCGGCGCTCGCCGAGGTGGTGGCCCGGCTGGGGGAGCGGGGCGTGGCGTCCGGGCGGCTGACCGTCGACCGCCACGCCGACGACGCCCAGCCCGGGGCCCTGCTCGACCTGGCCGAGACGACGTCGTGGGTGGCCGCCTGGCTGGTGCCGCTGATGGTGCCGGGCCTCAGCTTCACCTACCGGACGCTGCGGGAGTGGCGCATCCGGCGCTTCCCGCCGGCGCGGCTGACCGACGTGGTGGCCGATCTGGTGGCGGGGTCGCCCGTCGAGGTGGCGCGGGTCGGCTGGTCCGGCGGTGCGTTCGAGGTGCCGGCCGCCGATCTGCCCGCGTACGCCCGGCGCTGGACGGAGCACGGCACCACCACCACGAGCGCACTGGCCGAGACGCTGCCCGAGGCGGCCGTGCTGGTGACGACCGTGCGACGCGGCACGGAGCTGGTGGGCGTCGGTCACGCCGGCGTCGGCCTCCTCGACGACCGGCCGCGGGCCGAGACGGCGCTCGAGGAGCTCACCGAGCTGATCGTGGGGCTGGCCGACGTGCTGGCGTACGCCGTGGTCGGCGTGCACGAGACGGGGCGCGAGGCGGCGCTGGGCACGCCGTTCCGGGAGACCGAGCCGGCGACCGCCCGGGCCCGCAGCCGTGGCCTGAGCCTGGCGGCGCTCGACCAGTGGGTGCTCGACGCCGCCCCGGTCCAGCTGCTCAGCACCCACCACCGGGTGAACCCCGGCGATGACGTGACGGAGGAACCCGTCGCCGCCGGCCGCCGCCTGGTCCGCATCGGCACCCCGACGGACTGGTTCTCGGGCCCGACCGCTCGCTCCCAGGTCCGCAACCGCGGCCGCCAGGCCCTCTCCGCCTGCCTCCCACCCCCGAAGACCCCGATGCCCGCCCCACTCCTGTGACAGCCCGACCCACCGAAATCTCGACAGAGATGGTGGCTATAGCGCCATGTCTGTCGAGGTTTCGGTGGGGGGCTAGGTGCCGAGGGCGAGGTAGCCGATGCGTTCGGAGATGTGGACCGCGTGGTCGCCGAGGCGTTCGTAGAAGCGGCCGACGAGGGTGGTCTGCAGGGCGTCGGCGAGCTCCAGCTCGCCTGTGCCCAGCTCGGCGATGAGCCGGTCGTGGAGGTCGTCGAGGCGGTCGTCGATGGTGTCGATGCGCTCGGCGGCCTCGGCGTCGCGCTCGGCCCAGGCGTCGGCCGCGGCCTGCCACATCTCGACGCAGATGGAGCCCATCTCCTGGAGGATGCCGCGCACGCTGGGGGTCAGCCGCGTGGCCAGCCCGGCGATGGCCCGCTGGGCGATGTGCTCGGCGAGATCGCCGCTGCGCTCCAGCTCGGGCACCACCCGGATGACCGTCAGCAGGTAGCGCATGTCGCCGGCCATCGGCGACTGCATCACCAGCTCACGCTGGGCCAGCTGCTCGAGGTCCTCTTCGAGCTGGTCGACGAAGGCGTCGCGCTCGGCGGTCGCCTCCGCGGCGGCCCGGTCGCCGGCCAGCAGCGAGTCGGTGGCGGCGGCGACGGCCTCGGTGACCAGCGCGAACAGGCGGATGACCTTGGCGTCGATGTCGGCCAGCTGCGAGTCGAACTGACGACGGAACTCGAAGGGCTCGGGCACGGTCGAACCGTAGCTGGCCCCTCCGCGGAGAGGGAACATGCCCGTACGTCGGGCTTTTCGCGCTACCAGGCGATGTCGGCGGCGCGAGTGAGGACGGTGTCGTCCGGGGGGATGAGCCAGTACCAGCCGCCCGTCGGGCTTCGCACCACCACGCCGCCGTCCGGCCCCACGAGAAAGGCCGAGGTGCCCGTGCGGTCGGCGGTGAGCCGGTACGGCGGCGCGCCCGGGTCGGTCGTGCCCGCTGGCCGTCCGTCCTGCGTGACCTCACGCAGGACGGACGACACGCCGGCGGCCTCGGCGGCCTGGCCCTGCGGGTGCTCCGCCACCAGGAGCGTCCCGTCGGCCAGGAACGCCGGCTGCGCCCACCAGCGGCCTTCGTCGGGTCGGGTCGGTGTCGCCTCGTCGAGCGACGCGGCGTCGACCGGCAGCAGCAGGATCTGCGTCTCGCTGCTGCCGTTGGCGACCTCGACGGCCAGGCGATCGCCCTGCGGCGACCAGGCCACCGACATCACGTTGCCGTAGTGGTCACCGGCGTCGATGGTGCGCGTCACGTTGCCGTCGAGGTCGTGGACGGTGATGCCGTCGGGCTGGACCAGCGAGAACGCGAGGCCGTCAGGGCTGAAGGTCGGGTTGTAGCCGTAGCTCACGAATGTGGATTCACCGTCGGGCTCCAGCCGGTAGGTCATCCCGGCGGCGGGTTCGCAGCAGGTGGAGTACAGCACGGTGTCGTCGAGCCCGGCGGCGGCGTTGTCGATCGGGTCGCCGCCGGAGTCGGCGCCGCCGGCGAGCGTCTCGACCTCGCCCGAGTCGGTGTCGACCCGCACGAGCCGGCCGTCGGCGGTGGCCACCAGCAGGGAGCCCGGCTGGCGTGCCCCCTCCGAGACGACGTCGAGTGTCGTCCCGGAGGAGGCGTCATCGGCGGCATCGACGGACGGCTCCGCCGTCCTGACCTCGCCGTCGCCGCCGGTGAGCATGAGAAGGGCCGTCGCCAGGCCGCCGAACCCGGCGACGACCGCTGCCGCGACGAGCAACCAGCTCCGGCTGGCGGGGGGACCGCCAGCCGAGGATGTGTCGTCGAGGCGTTCTCGGAACCGCTCCCAGGCATCGGGAGCGGGTGTCATTGAGGTGCCCTCCTCAACGAGCGCCCTCTCGATGAGCCCGTCGAGCTCGTCCAGCCCGTTCGGTCCGCTCACCGGAGGTCCTTCAGTTCCCGGGCCAGGCGGGCCCGGGCTCGGGCGATGCTCGACTTCACCGAGCCGATGCCGATCTCCAGCAGCTCGGCGACCTCGGCGTCGGAGCAGCCGGAGTAGTAGCGCAGCACCACGCAGTCGCGCTGGCGGCGGGGGAGCGCCCGCACCGCCGCGGCCACCCGCACCTGCTGCGAGCGGTCGAGGGCGGCCGGCCCCGTGAGGTCGCCGGCGTCGTCGCGGGTCGACCGGATGTGGCGCCGGACGACCAGCCGGCGGCGGAAGTGGTCGTGGCTGAGGTTGACGACCGTGCGCCGCAGGTAGGCGAGCTCGGCGCCCGCCGCCGGCCAGGAGATGCTGGCGTCGAGTCGCATGAACGCGTCCTGCGCGATGTCCTCAGCCAGCTCGTCGTCGCCCGTGAGGACCCGCGCCAGGCGCAGGAGGCTGGCGTAGTGCTCGCGGAACAAGCCCTCGAGATCACCTCGCCCGCGCTTGCGCTCCGCCACGGCACCTCTCACATCTCTCAGACGGGTGGCGCCGCGAATCGGTTGACAGAAACTTCTGCGGGCGGGCTACGAGATGCCCGCGGCGACCTTCTCCGTGGCGTACGCCTTGAGACGCTTGTAGTCGACCTTGCCGTTCGGTGCACGCCCGATCGTGTCGACGGGCAGCACCTGCTTCGGCGCCTTGTACGCCGCCAGCTTGGTCTTCACGTGGGCGATCACGTCGGCGGCGTCGAGCTCGGCGCCGTCGTCCAGCTCCACCACGGCGGTGATGGCCTCGCCGAAGCGCTCGTCGGGCACGCCCACGGCCACGGCGTCGCGCACGGTCGGATAGGTCTTGAGGACTTCCTCGACCTCCTCCGGGTACACCTTCTCGCCGCCGGTGTTGATGCACACCGAGCCGCGTCCGAGCAGCGTGAGGGTGCCGTCGGCCTCGACGGTGGCGTAGTCGCCCGGGCAGGAGTAGCGCTTGCCCTCGAACTCGATGAACGTGGCGGCGCTCTTCTCGGGGTCCTTGTAGTAGCCGACCGGCACGGAGCCGCCCACGGCCACCCGCCCGACGTCGCCCGAGCCCGGCTCGGCGCGGCGGCCGTCGTCGGTGATCACCACGGTGTTCTCGCCGACCATGAACCGGGCGGTCTTCGACGTGCCGCCGGCCGACGACACCGACTGGCCCATGCCCAGCGCCTCCGACGACGAGAAGGCGTCGACCAGCATCATCCCGGGATGGTGCTGCAGCAGCTCCTGCTTCACCTGCTCGCTCCACATCACGCCCGACGAGGCGATCATGAACAGGCTCGACAGGTTCCAGCGGCCGGGGTTCTCGTCGAGCGCCCGCACCATCGGCTTGGCGAAAGAGTCGCCCACGATCGCCAGCGACGAGACCTTCTCACGCTCCACCGTGTCGAGCAGCTCCGCGATGTCGAGGTTGCGACCCACGAGCGTCACCGTGCTGCCGCCCGCCGACAGCATGATGAGCTGGGTGTACAGGCCCGTGCCGTGCATCAGCGGGCAGGCGGGCAGGCCGACGGGGCCGGGGCCGGTGACCGCCTGGCGCACGATGTCGAGGTCGACGTCGCCGCTGCGGTACGACGGGTTGACCTGGCCGACGAGGCTCCGGACGAGGTCGTCCTGGCGCCACATCACACCCTTGGGCATGCCGGTGGTGCCGCCGGTGTAGGTCATCATCAGGTGGTCGCCGTCACGACCCCAGGGGGCGACGACCCGCTCGGTGTGCGACACCGCGGCGGCCTCGTAGGGCTGGGCCCACTCGGGGCAGGGGCCGTTGCCGTCGTCGACCCAGAGCCAGGTGGCGACGCCCGGGACCCGGCTGCGGATGCGCTCGATGGTCTCGGTGAAGGAGCCGTGGAAGACGACGGCGACGGCATCCGCGTTGTCCCACAGGTAGACGAGCTCGTCGTCCTTGTAGCGGTAGTTGGTGTTGATGGGCACCAGCCCCACCTTGAACGCCGCGAACATCGACTCGATGTACTCGGGGCAGTTGTAGAGGTACTGGGCGACCTTGTCCTGCTCGCCGGCGCCCCGGTCGAGCAGCGTCTGGGCGACGCCGTTGGCGCGACGGTCGAACTCCGACCACGAGATGCGGCGTTCGCCCTGGACCTGGCACTGGGCATCGGGAATCTGGTCGGCGACGACCTCCCAGATCTCGGCGAAGTTCCACCCCGGCATCGCACACACCTTCCCTGGTCGCTTCGACTGGTCGACAGCGCTCATTGACCGTGAGGTCAATCGACTCTGGAGGGTAGTCATATCAACCGTTATCGAGAAATCTGCCGGGCGTCCCGCCGCCCCTACGCTCAGTCGCCGTTGTCGGGCTGGCGGACCTCGTTGCCGACGCCTTCGACCGCCACGTCGTCGACCGCCTCGCCGACAACGACCTGGTTCCCGGCACCGGTGACCCGGAGCGCGTCGGTGGACTCGACGGTCACGACGTGATCCGTGCCGGTGACGGCGACCTCACCGCAGCTCCCGGTGACGGCGACGGCGCGGCTGGAGCCCTCGATGCTGACGTCGTCGCCGTCGTCGCAGGCGATGGTCTCGCCGTCGCCGTCGCGGTCGCCGTCGCCGTCGCCTTCACCACCACCCTCGTCGTCCGGGCCGCCGTCGTCATCGCCGTCGTCGTCGCCGTCATCCCGGTCGTCGTCCTGGTCGTCGGGCGGGGCGGCGGTGGTGGTGGTCGTCTCGACCTGGGCCTCGCCGGAGTCGATGCTCACCTCGGCGTCGTCGTCCCCGCAGGCGCCCAGCAGCACGACGGCCGCGACGGCGACCAGGACGACCGTGACCCGCCTCATACCTGGGCGCCGGCCAGCAGGATCTCGACGCGGCGGTTGCGCTGGCGGCCCGTCGGGTCGTCCCCGCCGCCCGGCTTGGAGTTGGGGGCGATCGGCCGGGTCTCGCCGTAGCCCGTCGCCGTGACCCGGTCGCGCTCGACACCCAGGATCACCAGCGCCTCCCGCACCACGCCGGCGCGGGCCTCGGAGAGCCGCTGGTTGTAGTCGTCGGTGCCGACCGAGTCGGTGTGGCCGCCGATGTCGAGCGCCGACTCCGGCGAGGCCTTGGCCAGGCCCGCCACCAGGCTCAGCTTCTCCCGGGAGGCGGGCCGCAGGCCGACGCTGCCGAAGTCGAACAGCACGCTGTCGGGCAGCGGCACGGAGATGCCCCGGTCGGTCACCTCGCCGCCCAGCTCACCCACGGCCTCGTCGGGCGACATGGAACGCTCGCCGTCGGGCCCGGCGATCACGATCTGGTCGTCGTCGGTCACCGTCACCGAGATGCCGGCGAAGTCGGCGCAGCCGTCCACCTGGATGCCGGCCGCGGCGCACGGGTCGGTGCTGTCGGGTATCGCCCCCGGCACCGACGTCTCCGGCGGCGCGGTCGTCTCTGCGGCGGGCTCGGTCGTCGTTGTGGTCGACGTCGCCGGCGGCTCGTCGGCCGCGGCCGCCGACGACGAGGCGTCCTCGGCGCCGCCGCCCCCGCATCCGGCCGCCAACGTCAACACGACCCCTACCGTCAATCCCCCAGCTATCCCTCGCATGCGGTCCACCGTACGCAGCGGAGCCGCTCGGTGTACCGCGGTCACCGCCGCCCGCGTCATACTCGGTGCGGACAGAGGCCGGCGCTGGTTCCGGTGGCAACGCGGGGAGAGGCATGGGAGCCGAGGCGGCGCTGACCGAGAACGAGCTGACCGCCGCCGACCCCGCCACAGGTCATCCCCTGATGGCGTTCGCGCCCCGCCTGGCCCTGTGGGTGGCGATCGTCGCCCTCGATGTGGTCGCCGATCCCGACCCGGCGCTGGTGCTGCTGCTGATCGCCCTCGCCGGCGTGGTCACCATCGTCACCGACAGCCGCTTCGCCTGGGAGCGCGGCCTCGAGGCGCGGAGCATCCCCAGCCGAGAGGCATGGGTGCCGCTGGCGATGCTCGGGCTCATGCTGCAGCTCGACCTGGTGCAGTCCGGCAGCATCGGCGACGTGCTGGGCGACAAGGGCCCGGTGATCCTGTTCATCATGGGGTTCGCCCTGGTGTCGGAGGGCCTGCGCCGGTCGGGGTTCATCCACTTCCTGGCCTACCGGCTGACCGACCGGGGCGGCTCCAACACCACCCGGCTGACGCTCTACCTGTTCCTGCTGTCGTCGCTGCTCACGTACTTCACGTCGAACGACATCGTGGTGCTGACGATGACGCCGATCGTGATGTCGGTCGCCTACCAGGCCCGCATCCGCAACGCGAAGCTGCTGCTCCTCAGCCAGTTCATCGCCGCCAACACGGTGTCGATGGGCATCCTCATCGGCTCGCCCACCAACCTGATCCTGGGCCAGGCGATGGACATCCGCTTCGTCGAGTACCTGTTCCTGATGCTGGCGCCGGCGACCGTGGCGCTGATGGTCACGTTCGTCTTCGTCACCTGGGTGAACGGGTTCGTCGAGAAGCGGGGCCGCTCCGAGAACCGGGTGCTCCGCTGGCTGGTCGGCACCTGGACCCACGAGGACCGCTACAGCCCGCCACGCTTCTCCGAGTACCGCACCTTCACCGGCGAGATGCGCACCTGGGTGGGGGTGTTCGCCCTGGCGGTGCTGTTGCTGACGGTGGGCACGGCCACCAACACGGGCCTGCTGTTGGCGGCGATCGCCATCGCCGGGCTGGGCCTCTACACCTTGCGGCGCAGCGCCCGGAACCGTGACGAGCCGACGGGCCGGCTGTTCATGGTCCGGAGCCTGCGGGTGCTGCCGTTCGGCATCGTGTTCTTCGGCCTCACCTACTTCGTGCTCGCCGACGCCATGGCCGACACCCGGTTCGTGCAGGAGGACGTCGACGAGTTCGTCACCGACCACGCCTCCAGCCACACGCCGGTGCCCTCGTGGGGGGCGATGCTGACGTCGGGCGGGCTGGTCAACACCATGAACGACCTGCCGGCCTCGGCGCTGACGGGCACGGTGCTGGAACGGGTCGAGTTCGACACGCCGTTCGACCGGGCGCTGGTGGTGCAGGGCACGGCGGCGGGCCTCAACATCGCCACCTACGTCACGCCGGTCGGCGCGCTCGCCGGGATCATCTGGTTCGACATCCTCCGCAAGGAGAAGCAGTCCCAACGGCTCAGTGCCGCCAAGAGCGGCCGGGCGGCGTTCGACGTGGTGACGCCCAGCCGGCGTGATCTGGTCGTCTACGGCAGCGTCATGTTCCTGGCCACCACCGCGGTGCTGGGGGCCACCAACTTCGGGTTCGTGGCCCTGGCCGACGCGCTGCTGGGCCCGCCGTCGGGCGGCAGCGAGTTCGGCACGGCGTCGTCCCACATGTTCTGGATGGTGGTGTGCCTGGCGCTGGTGGTCGCCGTGGTGGTGGCGTTCCGCCGGGTGCTGTCGTCGGCCGGCGTGGCGCTCTCCCACCTGGGCGACGTGCTGGTCGTGCTCACCCAGGTGCGACTGTGGGCGTCGCGGCACAAGCTGCTCGCCGCGGCCTGCATCGCCGGCCTCCTCTTCACCGCCAGCGGGGTGCTGCTCTACTGGGCCGAGACGTTCCACGCCCGCGAGTACGGCCGGTCGGCGCTGTTCGAGGACCCCGGCGAGTTCATGACGTGGCTCACCGTGTTCGTGTCGAGCGGCTTCGAGAACTCCCGCTTCCCGCGCAGCACGCTGGGCCACATCCTCTCGGCCGCGCTCGCCCTGGGGGCTCTGACCGCCCTGCTGGCGTTCGTGCGGATCTCGACCAGCCCCACCGACCTCGGCCTGCGCCGCAAGCTCGCCCGCGGCGAGATCCCGTCGGAGCGGCTGGTGGTGGTGAACTGTGCCGTCGACAACCTGGCGCTGGTGCAGACGCTGATCAAGGAGTCGGGCCGGTTCGTCACCATCGCCAGCCGCGACCCCCTCCTGGAGACCCGCTTCGGGCTGCGCAAGAACGACCGGGTCGACGTGATCCCCTACGAGGGCGGCACCGCCGAGCTGGTCGGGTCGCTGCGGCTGCACGAGGCCCACGAGCTGGTGCTGCTGAGTCGCTCGGTGACCGACGACTTCGAGAACCTGGCGCTGCTGGCCGCGCTCGACGCCCAGATGGTGACGCCGCCGGCGACCGTGCTGCAGGTGCACGAGCGGGAGCTGTCGCTGCTGCTCGACCGGCGGGTCAGCTCGGAGCTGCGGTCCGCCGTGGTGCGCACGCCGTTCGACCTGGTGGTCAGCGCGTTCCTGGTGGCCGACGCCGCCGGTCTCCCGGCCGAGCTGCAGGAGCTGTACCGCGAGCCGCTGGTCGGCCGGACCGCCGAGCCCGATGTCGACCCCCACATCCGCCTGCGGGGCGTCGGCCACCCGCTCACGGTCGGCGTCGACTCGTCGCGGGCCGGTGCCGGGCCCCGGAGCGTCGTCCACGTGGTGGGGGCCGGGTGCTTCGCCCAGACCTGTGCGCTCGACCTGGTGACGCTGGGCGTGCCCGACGTGCGCCTGGTGGTCGCCGCCGACGAGCCCCTGCTCCCGGGCGTGACGGGCACCGCCGGGCTCACGGTCGTCAGCTGCGACAACGAGCGCGACGCCGCCGACCTGCTGTCCCCGTCGGCCTCGCCGGACGATGCGGCGATCCTGCTGCTGGAGGGCGCGGGCGAGGTCGGGCTCGACAGCGAGCGCCTGCTGGAGCGGCTCAGCATCGCCCGCCTGCACCACGGCGACTCGAGGAAGCCGGTGCCGTTCCTCCTCGTGGGCTGCCGGGGCGCCGACCGGGCCTGGCGGATCGGCAACTTCGTGGTCGACAAGGCGGTCGACACGACGTGGGTCGAGTCGTCGTACTTCTCCGTGTTCTCGGCGGTCTACTTCGACGTGCTGCTGGCCGACGAGGAGCTGGCCAACTGGTTGCCGGTGCGGCAGCTGGCGGTGGCGCACCGGGTGGCGAGCCAGCTGTGCCACTTCGAGGTGGCGCCGGTCGGGAGCCTCCGATCCGCGGCCGAGGGATCGGTGCGCATCGCCATCGAGCACGACGACGACCGCCGCCCGCTCGTCGCCGTCGACGTGAAGATGGTCCCCGACGAGCAGCTCGCCCCCGTCGACCTCCTCGTCGGCATCTCCTACCGCTGAGGCGGCGGCCCGATCACGATCGTCATGCAGGCGCTGGTGGCGCTGTCCACGTAGTCGCCGAACGGCGGGCACGGCGTGAAGCCGACCCTCGCGTACAGGGCGCGGGCGGGGGCGAACGCCTCCATGACCCCGGTCTCGAGGCTCACCCGGCGGTAGCCCCGCTCGCGTGCGACCGACAGGAGGTGCTCGACCAGCGCCCGTCCCACGCCCTGGCCCCTGGCAGCCTCGGCGGTGTGGAACGACTTCAGCTCGGCGTGGGCGTCGTCCAGCTGCTTGAGGGCGCCGATGCCGAGGAGGCGGTCGTCGCGGCGGGCACGGGCGCTGAAGAAGGTGACGCTCGGGTCCGCGAGGCCGTCGACGCCCAGCGCATGGACGCCCTCGGGTGGCGTGACCTCCCGGGCGAACGCCAGGTGCCGCTCCAGCAGCGCGCGCACGTCGTCGGCGTTCGGATCGTCGTTGGCGATGACCAGGTCCATCACGCCGCCCATTCAAGCGGGATCGGGACCCCGGCCAGAGCTACCGGTAACTTCCCCCTCCAACCACCCCGCCGCCGCCCCAAGCGGGCTCGGGCTTCGCCGGGGCAAACTCCCCGGTATGGACCTGGAGCTGCCGCCCGACGACGATCCCCGGCGCAAGGCCGTGCGGGCTTGGCTGGAGGAGCACCCGGCGCCGAGTGGACGGCAGCTGGCCGACGCCGGGTACGTCGCACCGCACTGGCCGCGGCCGTGGGGCCTCGACGCCGACCCGATCCACCAGATCGTGATCGACGACGAGCTGAAGCGGGCGGGCGTCCGTCGTCCGGTCAACCCGATCGGCATCGGCTGGGCGGGCCCGACGCTGCTCCACGCCGGCACCGAGGAGCAGAAGGAGCGCTACCTGTTCCCGCTGCTGTCGGGCAAGGAGATGTGGTGCCAGCTGTTCAGCGAGCCCGGCGCCGGCTCCGACCTGGCGTCCTTGACGACCCGGGCCGAGCTCGACGGCGACGAGTGGGTGGTCACCGGGCAGAAGGTGTGGACGTCGCTGGCGCACGTGTCGCGCTACGGGATCCTCATCGCCCGCACCGACCCGTCGGCACCGAAGCACCGGGGCATCTCCTACTTCGTGTGCCCGATGGACACGCCCGGCATCACCGTCCGCCCGCTGGTGGAGATGACCGGCGCCCACACGTTCAACGAGGTGTTCCTCGACGAGGTGCGGCTCCCCACCGAGCACCTGGTGGGGGAGGTGGGCCAGGGCTGGGACCTGGCCAAGGTGACGCTGGCGAACGAGCGGGTGTCGCTGTCGTCGGGCGGGGCGCTGTGGGGCCAGGGGCCGTCGTTCGAGACGCTGCTGGGCGTGGTGCGGGACAAGGGCGGCGTCGACGACCCGCTGCTGCGGGACCGTTTGGTGCGGCTCTGGATGGAGGCGCAGGTGCTGCGCATGATCCGGCTCCGGACGGTCACGGCGGCGGTGAAGGGGACCCAGCCGGGGCCGGAGGCGTCGGTGCGCAAGATCATCGCCGACGAGCACGGCCAGAAGTTGTTCGAGCTGGCCAAGGACCTGGCCGGCCCGGCCGGGATGCTCACCGACGGCGGCCCCCTCGGCGCCGACGTCGACCTCTGGCACCACGGCTACCTCTTCGCCCGCGCCCTCACGATCGGCGGCGGCACCACCGAGGTCCAACGCAACATCATCGCCGAACGCGTCCTCGGCCTCCCCCACGATCCGCCGTAGAGCTGTCGAAAACGGGGGAGCGGGTGCGTCCTATGGGTGAAGGACCGGACGAGGAGGACTGAGGATGCTTGGACGTAAGGACTACACGCGGGAGGAGCTCGACGGGGCCCGGGCAGCGATGGAGGCGCAGCTGGCGGCCTACCGGGGGCTGTCGGGGGTCTCACCGGGCGACGAGTTCGAGTGGCGGTTGTTCAACAACATGGTGCTGGTGCTCGACCGGTACTTCGTCCATCGGATCCGGCCGGTGGCCGGCAAGGACGGCAACCCGCTCAACGAGGTCGAGCTGATCTGCGAGTCCCTCCTGGGCAACCAGGGCGTGTTCCGGGGCAACAAGGTGCTGAAGTACGTCCCCGAGGAGTCCGTGCTGAAGCTGGGCGTCGGCGACGAGATCCGCCTCTCCGCCGACGACTTCGAGCGCCTCGCCGCGGGCTTCCTCGCCGAGCTGGAGCGCCGGTTCGTCGCGCCCGCCCAGGCCGGCTAGGCCGCCGAAGCCGCGGCGGGCTCTCGTTCGGAGGTGGCGACCTCCCGGCTCTCGGCGGAGAACCGCGGCAGGCGGCGCCAGACCCACATGGCGGCCAGGCCGGTGGCGATCCCGCCGACCGCGAGGCCGGCTCGTGGGGTCCACTCCTCGCTGATCCAGCCGACGATCGGGCCGCCGATGGGCGTCGAACCCAGGAACACCATGCTGAACAGCGCCAGCACCCGGCCCCGCATCGCCGGGTCGGCCTTGAGCTGTGCGGTGGCGTTCGACCCCGTGATCACCATGAACGACGTGAACCCCAGCGGCAGGATCGCCAGCAGCGCCAACGGCGTGTTGGGGGCGAACGACAGCGCCATCGTGGTGATCGCCATCCCGGCGGCGCCCACCACCAGGAACCGCAGGGTGATGTTGCTCTGGCGGGCCACCATCAGGGCGCCCAGGACCGACCCCAGGCTCAACACCGCGTACAGCAGGGTGAAGGTGCCGGCGTCGCCGCCGAGGTCGCGCTCGGCCAGCAGCGGCAGCGTCACCGGGTAGTTGAAGGCCAGCGTGCCGATCACCGCGGCGAGCACCAGCGGCACCATCAGCTCGGGAGTGCGCCACACGTAGCGGAAGCCCTCCGACAGCTGGCCCTTGGCCTTGGCGATGCGGGGGGCGGCCCGGAACTTCGAGCGGTCCATCCGCAGCAGGGCGCCGATCACGAACGCGTAGCTGACGGCGTTCACCACGAAGCACCACTCGATGCCCGGCCCGGCGATCAGCGCACCCGCCAGGGCGGGCCCGATCGTGCGGGCGCCGGTCATCACCGCGCTGTTGAGGCCGACGGCGTTGGGCACCTCGTCCTCCGCCACGAGCTCGGTGACGAACGCCCTTCGCGCCGGGCTGTCGATGGCGGTCAGCACGCCGAAGGTGGTGACGAACAGGTAGAAGACGACCTCGTTCACGTTGCCGGTGACCACCAGCACGGCTTCGACCACGGCGATCGAGGCGAAGCACACCTGGGTGGCGAGCATGAGGCGCTGGCGGTCGAGGCGGTCCGACAGCACGCCGCCCCACGGCCCGAGGAACAGCACGGGACCGAAGCGGGCCGCGGTCACGAGGCCCAGCGCCACGCCGGAGCCGGTGAGCTGCAGCATCAGCCAGGTGACGGCGACGGCTTCCAACCACGTGCCGGTCTGGCTGATCAGCTGACCGGTGAAGAAGAGGCGGAAGTTGCGATTGCGGAGCGACCGGAAGGTGTTGCCGGCTTCGAGCCTCAGCCGGGTCATTCCGCCTCGACGACCTGGGGTTCGGCCGCGAGCACCTCCAACACCCGTAGAGCGGCGGCGACGTCGGCGAGCTGGGCTTCGTCGAAGCCGTCGAGCCGCTCGGCCAGCCACAGGTTGCGGCGTTGGCGGCTGTGGTCGAGCCGGCGGCGGCCCTCCGCGGTGACATCGACCCGCACGACGCGCCGGTCGCTTGCGTCGACCTGCCGGACGACCAGGCCGTCGTCCTCCAGCTTGGCGGCGACGCGCGTGATGGTCGGTGGGGCGACCTGCTCGATCTTGGCGAGGTGCCCCAGCGTGAGGGGCCCGTGCCCGTCGATCGACACCAGGAGCGAGTACTGCGACGGCGTCAGCCCGGTGCCGGACTGCTGCCGCAGCCGCCGGGCCAGGCGCGCCGTGGCCAGCCGCAGGCGGGAGGCCATCTCGAGGGGATCGTTTGGGGCCTTACTCATTTCGCATCGCTAATTAGCTTAGCGAAACATCTGCCGAACGCCGACGGGATTCGCGCCTCGGTCGCTGCGTTTGGCAGGATCTGACCGATGTCCAAAGGTGTCGCCACCGAGTTTCGACGCAACGAGCGGGTCCGCACGCTGGACGACCTCCCCGGGGTCCCCAAGGGCACCGAGGGCCAGGTGCTCCTCGTCGACGGCTTCACCTGGACCAGGTACCGCGTCGCCTTCGACAACGGCTACGACCTCGGCTCCATCGACGGTGGCCACCTGAGTCGCCCCAAGGAGTTCGCCGCCGCGCTCGAGCTGCGGGAGAAGCCGGTCGAGACGGCCGTGGCCAGCAGCAACGGCGACGGAGCCGCGGCGGCCGAATCCGGAGGCGAGGACAAGGTGGTCAACGGGGTATCGGTCCCGGGGCTCCTGATCGAGCGATCGCGGCTCGCCCGCGAGCGCCTCGGCGCCTAGCGATCGGGCGCCGCCACACCCAAACCCTCCAAGGGGACGAACTCATGAAGCTCGGGATGCCGTTGAGCTATGCGGGCGGGTTCAAGGAGGCGGCCCGGCAGGCCTCCGAGCTGGAGCAGGCCGGCCTCGACATGGTGTGGGTGGCCGAGGCCTACGGCTTCGACGGCGTCAGCTTCATGGGCTACCTCGCCGCGGTCACCGACCGGGTCGAGATCGCCGCCGGCATCCTCCCCATCTACACCCGCACGCCGACGCTGCTGGCGATGACGGCGGCCGGCGTCGACGCCCTGTCGGACGGACGCTGCGTCCTCGGCCTCGGCGCGTCGGGCCCGCAGGTGATCGAGGGCTGGCACGGCGTCCCCTACGACCGTCCGCTGCAGCGCACCCGCGAGATCGTCGACATCTGCCGCTCCGTGTGGCGCCGCGAGCGGGTCACCTACGACGGCAAGGCCTACCAGCTCCCCCTGCCCGAGGGGCAGGGCACCGGTCTGGGCAAGCCGCTCAAGCTGATCACCCGGCCCGTGCGCGAGCGCATCCCGATCTACGTCGCCGCGCTCGGCCCGAAGAACGTCGAGCTGACCGCCGAGGTGGCCGAGGGCTGGCTGCCGATCTTCTTCGACCCCATGAAGGCCAACGACGTGTGGGGCGACGACCTGGCCGCGGGCTTCGCGAAGCGCGCCCCCGACCTCGGCACGCTGCAGATCGGCGTGCAGGCCATGGTCGCCGTCGGCGACGACGCGGCCATGCTGCGCGACCTGGCCCGCCCGCTGCTGGCGCTCTACATCGGCGGGATGGGCGCCCGCGGGAAGAACTTCTACAACGATCTGGCCTGCCGCTACGGCTACGAGGCCGAGGCCAAGGAGGTGCAGGACCTCTACCTCGACGGTAAGAAGGACGAGGCCGCCAGGGCCATCCCCGCCGAGCTGGTGGAGGCCACCACCCTCTGCGGCCCGGAGGGCTACGTGCGCGAGCGCATCGCCGCCCACAAGGCGGCCGGCGTCACCGTGATGAGCCTCACGCCGGTCGCCACCGACATCCCCGCGCTGGTCGGCCAGCTCAAGCAGTGGATGGAGGATGCATGAGCACGACGGACACGACAGGCACCGACGCCGCCGCCACCTTCGAGACCCGCGACCCCCGCACCGGCGAGCTGATCGCCGAGGTGCCCGAGCACAGCGCCGAGGAGGTGCAGGCCGCGGTCGAGCGGGCCCGGTCGGCCTTCGCCACGTGGAGCAGGCTGACGTGGGACCAGCGCCTCGACCACGTGCTCGCGGTGCGCGACCTGCTGCTCGACCGGGTCGACGAGGTCGTCGAGGTGATCTGCAAGGAGACCGGCAAGCTCGAGGGCGAGGCCGTCCTCGCCGAGGTCACCGCCACCTGCGAGCTGATCGAGTTCTACCGGAAGCACGGGGCCAAGGCGCTGCGCCCCGCCCGGGTGCCGACGGGCGCCATGCTGCCCCACAAGAAGGCCTGGCGGGTGTTCGAGCCGATGGGCGTCGTGGGCGTGATCTCGCCCTGGAACTATCCGCTCACCCTGGCCATGACCCCCACGGTCACGGCGGTGCTGGGCGGCAACGCCGTGGTGCTGAAGCCGTCGGAGGTGACGCCGCTCGTCGG